>Ga0228622_1000081_pt1 | contig 75372 bp, 74 predicted proteins | sample 26DmetaG_FD_186035 | JGI IMG/M metagenome (GOLD analysis project Ga0228622, IMG submission 186035) | Seawater microbial communities from Monterey Bay, California, United States - 26D | ecosystem: Environmental > Aquatic > Marine > Coastal | place: USA: California | collected 2016-10-01
CTTAGTTGTATAATTAGCAAACGTTGCATCTGGAGTTGTTTTTATATCTGAAACTCCAATTCCTGCTAATAAATCTAATTTTGGAGACCAAGAAGTACCACCATCAGTAGACTTCCAAACACCTCCATTTGGTGCACCAACAAACAAAATATCTTGGTTTCTATCTGTAGGATGTTTAATTCTTAATAAAGTATTTAGTCTTCCCATTTGTGGACGACTCGAATATCCATTTGCCTCAGGTAATTTTTGAGGGCCAACATTTAGCCAAGATTCTGTATTAAATTGAGATTTTTGATATTGTAAATCTCTTGCTTTTATTTTACCATTTACATCTAAAATATCAGCATTAAAATAACCTAAGTTAGCTGATGGAAAATTACCTAATTCATCTACTCTATCTTTCCAATAATAAGCCCATCTATTAAATTGTTTTATTGCTTTTCTATTAGAAATTTTAGATAAATCATAGCTTTTAATTTCTTCTTTTTTCTTTTTTACAATTTCAAAATAATTTAAATCTCCCTTTGCTGCTTTATCTATATAGTCAAGTTTTACATTGTTTTGTGAAAATAAAACAGAAAAAGAAAAAAGAAATAATAATGTAGTCTTAAATTTCATAGTTTAATTTATTAATTTGTAGGTTTAAAGATAATTATATTTTAATTAAATTTGAGAAAAAGTAATTGTGGTTGATTTACCTAAAGGGAAAAAAATAATTTTATTTGACGGAGTTTGTAACTTATGTAACAATTTCGTGAATATGATTATTAAAAAAGATAAAAACAACAGTTTTGTTTTTACAGCTTTAGAATCTAATCACGGACAAAAAATCACAAATCATTTAAAAATAGATACTTCTAAAATTGAGTCGATTATTTTATATGAACCAAGAGTATCTTATGATTTTAAATCTACAGCTGCATTAAAAATAATGAGAGAGTTTAAAGGCTTTTGGTGGTTTTTTCAATTAGGCTATATTTTACCTGAACCTATAAGGGATGGTATTTATGATATTATCGCCAAAAACCGATATAAATGGTTTGGAAAAAAAGACAGCTGTATGATTCCTACACCCGAACTTAAAGAAAAATTTTTAGATTAATTAAAACTCTTCCCCCATGAAAAAAATTAACTTTAAAACAGATTTCAAAGTCAAGTTACCAATTGTTACTATAGCAATTCTTGTTTTTATTGGTATTCTAAGTTATCAATTTACAGATAAAAACTTTTATTTAATATCTACAATAATTGGTGTTCTTATTTTATTTGCAATTATATTGTCTATAATTGGCCTTTTACGTTCAATAAAAAAATTAAAAGGCCCTAAAACTAAAAGAAGAATGTTTAGCCTTTTTGCAGGAGGTTTTTTAATTTGTGTATTATTGTACTTAATTATAGACAATATAATTAATGCAATAAAATACTTAACTTAATTAATGAATTTACCAAAGAATATTGAGTGTGCAATTTTTGATATGGATGGAGTTATAATAGACTCTGAAGAAATTCATAAAAAAGCTTATTATGAAACCTTTGAATCTATTGGAGTCAAAGTTTCAGATGATTTATACAGAACATTAACTGGTTCTTCTACTTTAAATGCTTTTCAAAAATTAGTTAAATATTTTAATTTAGAATTAAATCCTAAAGATTTAGTTTTAGCTAAAAGAAAGCGTTATGTAAATTATTTTGAAAATGACCCAAATTTACATTTGGTAGATGGTGTAGAAGAAATCATAAAATATTTTTATCAAAAAGGATTAATATTAATTTTGGCATCTTCTTCTGCTATGGTAAACATAAATCGTGTATTTGATAGATTTGACTTACACCAATACTTTACAGCGAAAATAAGTGGTGCAGATTTAAAAGAATCTAAACCCAACCCAGAAATATTTTTAAAAGCTGCCAAACTTGCAAACACACCCAAAGAAAATTGTTTTGTTATAGAAGATTCAGATAATGGTGTTAAAGCAGCAAATGATGCAGGTATTTATGTCTTTGGTTATCAAAACCCTTTAGCAGCAGATCAAACTTTAAAAAATGCCAATAAAAGAATAAAAAGCTTTAAAGAACTTAAAGAATTTATTTAATAAGTACTTTTAGATTTTTTATGTGATTATTTTTTTACATTTTTAGTTTAAAATAAAAAATGACGACTAAAGTAATTTTACTTTTTGTATTATTTTTTGTTAACCTATTTGGTTTTTTTTCTTTGACATCTACATTAATAAACTGCCCCTTTAGAGTTTTTTTTGGAGGAAAAAATCACAAATCAGGGAGCAAAAATAATTTATTGGATAGGACACATAGTGTTAGTTCTATTGATATTTTATGCTTGGGAAGAAATCACTGAAACTCCACCAACATTTGTACTTATATTAACTTTATTTCTTTCTTCTTTATTATCATTTTTATATCCTGTAATTGATAAAAAGTTTTACAATAAATATAGATTGTATCTAATTTCTGATACTGTTAAACTAGCTTTTGTATATAACCTTGTAATTTTATATATATTAGGTTTAATATTTAATAAATTTTTACTGATTTGGTATTAGATAATTTGAAATTTCTAATTACAGTAGTTTAGCCATAGCAACTTTTATTATAGCAATATTTTTTTCTCTATTTGGTTTATCTGCCTTCTTTTGATCATTTACCATATTACGCATTAAATTAATGGCTACCTTATCAAAATTAAATCCTTTGTATTGCTTTCCTTTTACAACCATATCATCAACTACATTTTGTATGGCTTCTGTATTATTACTTTCAGAAATCTGTTTAAATGCACTTTTAAATAAAATTTTAGTAGGCTCATCATTAGATAAAAACATTCCAGAAACAACACTTTTTGCTATAAAAGGTAGTTCAGAATCATCTTTTTCTTCTATGAAAATTCGTGTTAATGGAGTAGCTAATATTTTACGAACTTCATCTGGTAAAGTTTTAGACTTTTTTAAAGCTTTTTCTTTATCTACATAATACATAGACACTAAAGCTCTTCCTAACACTGAATATGATTTTGTTTCTAAAGCTTTTTCAAAAATAGGAATCAACTCAACATCTATTAATTTGCCTAATGTACCAATTGCAGATGCTTGTACTAATGTTTTCTTATCATTATTAGCTATATTTATAATCTTATTTATGGCATCTCTTTTAGAAAATTTATTAATTAAATCTATATTTTCTAAGGCTAAGATTCTAATTTTGTATGATTGATCATTTAAAGCTTCTACAACTGCATTAAATGCGTCTTTTTCTTCTTGTTTTTTTACTACTTCTAACAAAGCTTCTCTTCTATGCACAAAATTATCTGCATGTTTTAATTGAAAAATATAGTCGCTTAATATTTTGTTTTCATTTAAATCACAAATTAAATTGTTATCAGAATTAATTTGAATTAAGTTAGGTTGACTTTTGTAAGGAAATGTAAAAGAAGCATCTTTAGCATCTACAAAAACGGTATGTCTTGTTTTTTTAGATCCTTCAAAAACATCAATAGATATTGGAAATTGAAAGTATCCTGCTTGTAATTGAAATAAATTAACAGTTACTGTTTTTCTTAATGTATTATAATCATAAGAAACCTGTATATCTGGGTGTCCTGCACCATAAAACCATTGGTTAAAAAACCAATTTAAATCTTTACCTGTTAATTCTTCAAAAACTAATCTTAATTGATGAACTTCAGCAGATTGGTATTGATACTTAGTTAAATATTGTTTTAATCCTTCAAAAAAAGCTTTGTCACCAACAACTTTTCTAAGCATATGCAAAATGGCTCCTCCTTTATTGTAACTAACTAAATCAAATAAATCTTCTCTATCATCATAAGTAAATCTTACTAAAGATTTGTTTTTAGCATCTTGTGCGTTTTTATAAGCTTCAACTTGATCAAATAAATGCATCTCAGCATTTACTTTGCCATATTTATATTCTCTCCATAAATACTCACTATAATTTGCAAAAGATTCATTTAATGCCAAATTAGACCAGCTTTCTGAAGTTACTAAATTTCCAAACCAATGATGAAAAATTTCATGAGCAATAGTATTTTCTTGAATATTATTATCTATTAATTGACCTGGTTTTTGATAAGCTTGTTCACCATGAACTACTGCTGTTGTATTTTCCATTGCTCCAGAAACATAATCTCTTACTACAATTTGGCTGTACTTGTTCCAAGGGAAATCTACCCCTAGTTTAGTTTCAAAAAAACCAATCATTTCTGGAGTTAAACCAAATATTTCTTTTGCATAAGGTGCGTATTCTTTCTCTACATAATAATCAACAGGAATGTTTTTGTAGTTATCTTTTATAATTTCGAACTCACCTACTCCTATAAATGCTAGATAAGGAGCATGTTTTTTATCTAATTTCCAATGATCTGTTCTATTTTTTCCTTTTTTTATTTGATTGATTAATGCTCCATTAGAAAGTGTAACATATTTATTAGGTACTGTAATTTCTATTTCTTGCGTCATTTTTTGATTAGGAGCATCTATTGTTGGAAACCATGCACTATTAGCTTGTGTTTCTCCTTGTGTCCAAATTTGTGCAGTCTTATTTTTATCAAAGCCATCTGTATTAATAAAATAAAGTCCTTTAGCATCTGTTATTGCTTTACTACCTCTATCTTTTACTTTTTCTGGTTGAGATAGGTATTTTATGTAAAGAGTAAATTCTTGGTTTTTGGTGTATGTTTTTGGTAAAACTATTTCTAAATCAAAATCGTTGTATGTAAAGTTTAGGTTTTTCTCATTTAGCTTAACTTCACTAATTATCATTGTATTAGCATCTAAAACTACTTTATTAGCATCGTAATAATGTGGTTTTAGAGTAACCCAAGCTTCACCATTCATAGTTTTATCAGAAAAATTAAAATCTACTTTTAATTTTGTGTGTACTAAATCAAAAATTTTTTCTCTTTCTGATTTATAATTATCAGGAGTTTGTGAAAAAATACTGCTGCAAAGCAGTGTGAAAAATATAATTACTAAATGTTGTAACTTCATAAATGTCTCTTTCTTGAGGCCCAAAAATAATAAATAAGCTTATAGATCTTGTTAATGCATGGTTAAATTCAAAAAACGTACCAAAAAGAAATAAAAAAAGCTGTAATTCCAAAAAAGAATTACAGCTTATAAATTACTTGTAATAGTAATTACTGGTTAAATAGATTTGCGAAATTTTTAAATGAATCGTTATTAGCATCCATTTTTACACTATTCATCATTTCAATAATTTGTGCAGGATTCATATTTTCTCCTAATAAACGAGCAACACCAACACCTTGTTGATCACCATAGCCAAAAGCAATTACTTCATCTATAGCATCTGTTTTACCTGAGTAATAAATACTAACATTCATTCCTTTCATTTTCATAGACATCAAACTTTTATAATCGTTATTGTCTTTAAAAATGTTTTTTAGCTTAGACTTTTCAGTTTCGTAAGTTGCTGTGTTATCTTCTGTTTTAGGTAAAAATACAATGTTAATTTTTTTAATGCTTTCCATTGTCTTTTTTACGTCTTCAGAAACATCAGCATTTGCAGTTAACACAGAACTTACAGGTAGATCTCCTGTATAAAAACCGTCTTTACCACTTGTGTCTACTAAATAACTTTGTAATGATTTTTCATTTTTACAAGAGCTAAGTAATGCTACAAAAAGTAATAAAGTACAACTTGTGATTATTTTTTTCATTTGATTTTGTTTTAGTAAAGTCTAGGTTATTACACCTAGACTTTTATTTTTTTACTTATTGCTTTCTTTTACCATCTTATCTGTAAACTCAGACATCTTATTGATGTCGATATTACCAGTTAAAGACATAACCATAGCTTCAGACATTCCTTTTGTCTTTTTATCTATACCTTTTACAAACATTAAAACTTCACTAACATAGTCTTTATTACCTGTAGCTTTAACATAAATTTTTACACGAGAGTCATCTTCTTTAATTCTAATTAACTCTGTTAATTTTGATGATTTAATTGCATTATTTACCATTTTCTCCATTTTAGAAGCAATTTCTAAATTATCTGTAGAGAACATTTTAAACTCATTTAAATCATTTATCATTTCAAAAGCTTGCATTACCTCATTATCATCTGACTTAACATTTTTGGGTTGAAACTTTTTTAATAATTGAAAAGCATCTTTGGTAACAACTACCATATCTACTCCATCTAAATCTTCTAAACTATCAAAGATTGACTGTGCATTTGATAACAATGGTGTCATCATTAAAGCTATAATTACTATTATTTTTTTCATGATTTCTATTCTTAAACTTGGTTTTACTAATTTTTACTTGGTTTTTATTTTAATACTTGGTTTACTTTACTTTCATAAGTATGTAATTGAGCTACAGCTTGTTCTCCTTTTTTTAGATTGTTTGATAAAAGTTGTAATCCTTTACTCACTTGTGCATAAATTTTCTCTGCTTTTTTGCGCTCTTTGTATTCATCATATTGTGGCTTACCAATAAATACTGTGAATAAAAGTGCTATTGATGCTGCTACTGATAACCATTTAAAGTTTCTCTTTTTAGATTTTTTAGGTTCTAACTGAATGGTTTTTGTAAACTTTTCATCTTTTATGGTAGCAAAATAATTAAACATATATTCATATTCTTGCAAATGTGGTGCAACATTACCTCCTGTAAAATAGTTTTTTAAGGTAGTTTCTTCTTGCAAAGAAGTTTCTGCGTTTAAGTATTTTTCTACTAATTTTTCTATGTTAGCTAACTCCATAGTTGTGTTTTTTAATGAGTTCTTCTCTTATTGTTTTCCTTGCTCTAGATAATGCTACTCTTACTGCTGTTGGTTTCATATCAACCATTTTACAGATTTCATCAAAATCATATTGTTCAATATCTCTTAATTGAATAATTATTTTTTGATTTTCTGGTAAAGTTTCTATCAATTGGTGTACTTGGTTTACACTGTCTTGATATTCTACTTTCTTATCTAGAGACGTTTCTTTTTCTTTATAATTACTGTGTACTAATGTTAAATTACTTGCTTGCTTACTTTTTAAACGATCATAACAATAATTCTTTGTCATGGTCATTGCAAATGCTTCAACATTTTTATAATCAGCAATTTTTTCTTTGCTCCTCCATAATTTAAAGTATAGTTCTTGAGTAGCATCCTCAGCTTCTTCAGTAGAAACTAATAATCTTTTTGCTAATCTAAAGACCTTGTCTTTAAAGGGTAAAACAACTTTTAAAAAGTCTGATTGGTTCATTTTATCTCTTTGTTATACTGATATTTTTTCATCTCTTATATCAGGTTTACATAATTACGACGAACAAGTATTTTATTTGTTACAAGAAATTTAAAAAAATACTAATTATGCTTAAATTGCGTTAAAAATAATAAATCATTTATTTATAATTTATGAGGATAAATCTAAAGTTTTATTTATTAATTCTAGTTTTTAGTTCAATTGTTAGTTGCTCTAAAGATTATGAAGTTCCACAAGATATAATTGTTCACGATTTTGTTTGGAAGGGTTTAAACGCATATTACTTATATCAAGATCAAATAGAAGATTTATCTGATAGAAGATTTAATTCTGATGAAGAACTAAATACTTTTTTAAGATCCTTCCCAGATTATAATACATTATTTAGTAGTTTACTTTTAAGCACTGATAACACATCTTTACTTTTAGAGGATTATAATACGTTTACAGCATCAGAAATTAGAACTTCATTTACAAATGGTTTGGAGTTTGGCTTAATTGAAGACCCCAACAGTACAGAAAACGTAATTGGATATGTTACTCATATTTTATCAAATTCTAATGCATCTAGCCAAAATATAGAAAGAGGTGAATTTTTTAATGCTGTTGATGGTGTACTACTTACTAAAACAAATTACGAATCAATTTTATTAACAGGAAGTAATGATTTTACACTTTCTATGGTAAATTTTGATGGTAATATTGCTACCCCAAATGGAAAAACTGTTTCTTTACAAAAAGAAGCTTATACTTATCCTGCAACATTTTTAGAAAAAACAATTCCTTTAAATGGAGAAGATATTGGATATTTAATTTACAATAATGATTTCTCAAAAAATTATCTAGAAAACTTAAATAATACTGCTTTAAACTTTAAAAATCAAGGAATTAAAAAATTAATTTTAGATTTACGATACAATATTGGTTCAGGTGCATTTGCCAGTAATATTGAAAAGTTAGGTAGTATTTTATTAGGTCAGTTTTCTGATGAAGTATTTATTAAAGAACAATGGAATACAAAGGCCCAAACTTGGTTTTTAGCCAACCAACCAGACTCTTTAGTAAATCGCTTTTCTAATTTACTTAATCAAAACACAGCTATAAATCATCTTGAACTTACAGACATTTACATCATTTTAAATGGTAATTCATTTACTGGCTCTTCAGCAACTGAATTACTGATAAATAGTTTAGACGCATATATGAATGTACATGTAATTGGTAATCAAACTGATGGTAATAATACTGGAAGCATTACTCTTTACGACTCAGAAGATTATGATTTTGGTCTTAAAGATGAAAGTCATACAGTTGCGTTACAACCTTTAGTGTTAAGTTTTTTAAATAATAACGACCAAACTTATGAGAACGGATTTTCACCAAGAATTCAATTATGTAATAATGAAGCTCCTTTAAATTTAGGTGTTTTAGGCGAAAATTCAGACCCAATATTAAACAGTGTTTTAAATTATATTACAAACGGAAACACAACTTTCCCTGCTTGTAATCAAAATAATTTTGAATTTATTTTTAACAGTATCAATCAACAAAGAACTATAGACAGAGGAGTATTTATTAAACAAGATTTACCAAATACATATTAAAATGCAAAAAAAACCCTTTTTTATAATAAGTCTAATTTTCTTATTCTTCTCTTGTGAAAAAACAGATTTAAATTTAAATGACTCTTCAACTAATGATAAAGTTAATTTCTTTGTTTGGAGAGGATTAAACACCTATTATCTTTGGCAAAAAGAGGTTCCAGATTTAGCAGATGATCGTTTTTCTAACCTAAATGATTTGTATAGTTATTTCAGAAATTACAATACACCTAATAATGTTTTTTATGACCTACTTTATCAATACCCAACAATAGATCGTTTTTCTTGGATTGTAGATGACTATATAGCTCTTGAGAACTCTTTCTTAGGAGTTAATATTACAAATGGTATGGAGTTTGGCTTGGTTAGATATTTAAATGATAGATCTAAATTATTTGGTTATGTAAGATATGTAGTTCCTAATTCTGATGCAGAAGATAAAGGTGTACTTAGAGGTATGATTTTTAATAAAGTAGATGGTTTACAACTTACAGAAAGCAACTACCAAGGATTACTGTTTGGTACTGTAACAAATTATACCATTGAACTTGCAGACTATAATTCAGGTAATCCAGTTAGTAATGCAACTACAATAAATCTAACAAAATCTGAAATTGAAGAAAACCCTATAAAAATTCAAAAGGTATTTAAAGAAGGTAATAAGAACATTGGATATTTAATGTATAACCAATTTGCAAGAAATTATAATAGTCAACTAAATGCTGCTTTTGCTAACTTTAAATCAGAAAACATAGATGAATTAATTGTTGATTTACGTTATAATTCTGGAGGTTCTACAAATACTGCAACGTATTTAGGAAGCATGATTACTGGGCAGTTTAATAATCAATTATATTCTAAAGAACAATGGAATGCTAAAGTAACCAATGCTTTACCTAATGATAGGTTTATTAATAATTTTACATCAGAAATTAGAAGCTTTGATAATTCAGGAAATCTTATTGCCCAAGAGTCAATTGAGAGTTTAGGCTTAAGTAAAGTCTACTTTATTGTTACAGGCAGTTCTGCTTCTGCTTCAGAATTAGTAATTAATAGTTTAAGTGCTTATATAGACGTTAAATTAGTGGGTACTAAAACAGTAGGTAAACAAGTAGGTTCTGTGACACTTTATGATGCAGATAATTGGGCAAAAAACGGAACAAACTTCAATAACAATCATACCTATGCTTTACAGCCAATTGTTTTTGAAATTTTTAATAAAGACAATCAAAATTATCCAGATGGAATATTACCAGGTACAACTTTACCAGGTATACAAATTGGTGAAGATTTTGGAAATTTAGGAGTTTTAGGTAACAGAAATGAACCTTTATTAAGCAGAACAATAGAATATATTTTAACAGGTAGTAAAACATTACCTAGAAAAAATTATTCTAATTTTGAAGAAATTTATAATTCTAAATTAGCAAGTCCTGCTTCAGATAAATTGTATATAGATTATAATTCTAGAAAACTAAAAATTAACTAAATCATTTTTTTAGTTCTAAGTTTTCTACATCATCTAAACCTTCATCTATTTCTTTATCTGTTAATACATCTGGTCTAAATTCACTCATTAATTCTTCTTGTTTAGATTTAGCATATTTATAACCAGATTTCCACCATTTTCTCATTTTTTTTTCATCAAAAACTAATGAGTTTGTTGTTAAAACAGTTGGTGTATAATATAAATTAAGTTTAACATCTTTATTGTTTGCAGCTAATTTACCAATAGTAATGTTATGTCTTTCTACATGAGTTAGCATAAAATTAAAAACATCAAATAATAGAGAAAACGGATTTTTAGCAGGCAACCTATTCATTGCACTTACTTCAGTTTCAAGAATAATTGCATCAATTTCTGTTGCTCCTCTTAAAATAGCTTCTCTAATTGGTACAAGAGAACCAAAACCACCATCTGCATATTGTTGTTTATTTTTCTCTAACAAACTCATAAAAGGCACATAATTACAAGAGCCCCAAATCCAATCACAAAAATCTTCGTAAGTACAATCTTTATTAGATTTATACTCAATTTGATTCGCAGTTAAATTAGAAACTGTAACAACAATTTCTTTATCAACTTTTAAAATTTGTTCATACATTTCTTTGGTGATTTTTTCCTTAATTAAACTTCTTAAGTTTTTACTTTCTCCAAAAGTTTTTCTTCCATTTAAAAAATTCCAAAGTGTATTAAAATGGTTTATGCTTACTATTTTTTCTCCAGCTACTTTTTTAATATTAAAAGGGTTATTACTAAAAATAGTTTCTTGATTTACATTAGTATATAAATCTTTTAATTCATCTAACATACCTAATGCTAAATGAGAAACCATTAAACTACCAGTTGAAGTGCCTAAAAATAGATCATAGGTTCTATTTTCTTTCTTCATTAGATATTGTGCAACACCACCTGCAAAAGCACCTTTGCTTCCTCCACCAGAAATAACTAAAGCTTTTTTCATTAACTGGAAATCATTTTTTATTTTCGTAGTATAAAAATAGTTAAAATGAGGGGATTATTGATTTTATTTTGTTTGATATTGATTCTAGGTTGTACAAAAAAATATGAACCAAGAATTATTGATAACATTGAAATCCAAGAATTTAAAATAGACTCAACAAGTATAAGGGCTATTAAGGTAGTAGATGAACAAACTGTTTACTTTGCAGGTGCTAATGGTATTATCGGTTACACAAAAGATGAAGGCAATTCTTGGAATACAAAACAAATTACATATAAAGATTCTATCATACCTCATTTTAGAAGTATTGCTATGCAAAACAATACCATTTTTGCACTTTCTATAGCAAACCCTGCACTATTATATAAAATTACAGAAAAAGACACAACTATAGTTTATAAAGAAGAGCATCCAAAAGTTTTTTATGATGCCATGCAATTCTTTGATGATGGAGAACATGGAATTGCTGTTGGTGACCCAACAGATGATTGCATGTCTTTATTATTAACCAATGATTTTGGAGAAACTTGGAAAAAAGTTTCTTGTGATAAACTTCCTGAAATTACTGAAGGTGAGGCTTTTTTTGCAGCAAGTAATACCAATATTAAAACATTGGGCAGTTCAGTTTGGATAGCTTCTGGTGGTAAAAGAGCCAGAGTTTTTAGGTCTGACAACTATGGTAAAACATGGAAAGTTTTTGAAACACCAATGATACAAGGTAATGGGCCACAAGGAATTTACTCTATAGATGTAGCTAATTTTAAAAGAGGAATTATAATGGGTGGTGATTTCTCAAAACCAAATGAAAACAAAGCCAATAAAGCTATTACAATAAATGGTGGTAAAACATGGTCTGTTGTAGCAGATGAACAAAATCCGTCTTATAAAAGTTGTGTCCAGTATGTTCCTGAAACTACAGGAAAAGAAGTTTTTGCAGTTGGTAAAACAGGTGTTTCTTTTTCAAACGATGGAGGGCTTAATTGGAAAGAAGTATCTAAAGAAGCTTATTATACTATACAATTTGTAGATAAGTATACAGCTTGGTTAGCAGGAGATAAAAAAATTGGAAAATTGATTTTGAAATAAATACAATGATTGATAAAAAAAAGATTACAGAGAGATTTATTAATTACGTAACTATAAATACAGAATCAGACCCCAATAAGCCAGCATTTCCAAGTACAGAGAGTCAATGGAATTTAGCAAAAATTCTTGAAAAAGAACTCATAGAAATTGGTATGCAAGATGTAGAACTTGATGATAATTGTTACATCATGGCTACTTTACCAAGCAATTTAGATTACAAAGTGCCAACTATTGGTTTTGTTGCACATATAGACACTAGCCCAGATTTTTCAGGTGCAAATGTAAAACCTAAAATTGTCGAAAATTATCAAGGGAATGATATTGTTTTAAACGAAGAACAACAAATTATCCTCTCTCCTAATGATTTTGATGATTTATTACTCTACAAAGGACAAACTCTAATTACCACAAATGGTACAACATTATTAGGCGCAGATGACAAAGCTGGTGTTACAGAAATTGTTTCTGCTATGGAGTATCTAATTCAACATCCAGAAATAAAACATGGTAAAATAAGAATATGTTTTACACCAGATGAAGAAGTTGGTAAAGGAGCTCATTTATTTGATGTAGAAAAATTTGATGCTGAATGGGCTTATACAATGGATGGTAGTCAAATAGGTGAATTAGAATATGAAAACTTTAATGCTGCAAGTGCAAAGATTACCATAAATGGTAAAATAGTTCATCCTGGATATGCAAAAGGTAAGATGATAAATTCTATTCTCATTGCTAATGAATATATTAGTGCAGTTCCATCAGATGAAGTTCCAGAAAAAACAGAAGGCTATGAAGGTTTCTTTCATTTGCATGATTTAAAAGGTGATGTAGAGCAAACTGTTTTAGAATATATTATTAGAGATCATGATTTTGATGTATTTGAAAAACGTAAATACTTAATGCAAAAAATTGCTTTTGATATGAATAAGCAACTAGGTAAAGAATTAATTCATGTTGAAATAAAAAATCAATATTTTAATATGAAAGAAAAAGTGTTACCAGTAAAACATATAGTAGATATTGCAGAAGAAGTTATGAAAGATTTAGATATAAAACCTTTAATTAAACCCATTAGAGGTGGTACAGATGGTTCTCAATTATCTTTTAAAGGTTTACCATGTCCAAATATTTTTGCAGGAGGACATAATTTTCATGGTCGTTTTGAGTATGTTCCTGTTGAATCTATGATTAAAGCCACAGAAGTAATTATTGGCATTTCAGAAAAAGTAGCAGAGAAGTATAGCTAAAAAAAATCTCCTGAAATAAATCTCAGGAGAAAAAGTTATTATATAAAAACTTAATTCTGTTATTCAAGAATTTTAACCCCTACATTAAATTCTGAATAAGTTAAATCAAAATTACAAATAATAAGGTCTATTTAAAATTACATTAAGATAATTCAGGGTTTTTCCCCTTAACATTCTGGAAAAACCCCCTAAAATGTTCAAAATCTTTATCTTTATTATCTGTAGTATAATAAGGTTCAGAAATTTTTATTTGTTTGTTTTCAAAATCTAAAGTGGCCATAACAATAGGTACTTCTGCTCCTTTAGCTATATAATAAAAGCCAGTTTTCCAGTGCTCCACTTTTTTACGAGTTCCTTCAGGTGAAAGACCTAATCTAAACTCTTCTCTTGAATTAAAAATATCTACAATAGCATCTACAAGTCTGTTATTCTTGCTTCTATCTACAGGGGTACCTCCTAAAGCTCTAAAGAAAAAACCAAAGGGACCTTTAAACAAAGAATCTTTACCTATATAATTGATCATAATACCAGATGTCATCCTTGCTAAAATAGCAATAGGAAAATCTATCCAGCTTGTATGAGGTGCTGCAATAACAACATATTTTTTTTGAGTTGGAAATTCACCAACTAACTTCCATCTTAATACAGTAAACAAAATAAATCTTGCAAATACTTTCATAAATCTTGTATTGTTTACAAATTCATTAATATTGATTAAAAAATTATACTTAAAAGTGATAAATTTAAGGACTTAATTTGATATGATGACAGAATTTGTGGCATACTTTTTTATTGCATTGGTTTTTAGTTTAATAGGTTTTTTTATTGCTAAACTTATACTGAGATTTAAACTTGAAAAAGAGAAAACTTCTTTAGAAAAAGAAAATTCAACTTTAAAAGAAAGAGTTGTTTTAATACAACAATCTAAAGACATTGTAGAAAATAATTTTATAGAACATCAAAAAGAGTTTAAAGGTTTATTACAAGAAAAAGAAAATCTTATCATAAAAAATACAAATCTAAATTCAGATATTATAAATCTTCAAGAAAAACTAGCAGATAATAAAACTGAAGTCAATAAACTTCAAGAAAAATTTAAAAATGATTTTGAAGTTTTAGCCAATAAAATTTTAGAAGATAAATCAAATAAGTTTACTGAACAGAATAAAGAAAATTTAAAAACAATTCTTAGTCCACTTCAAGAAAAAATTAAAACATTTGAAGATAAAGTAGAAAAAACACATAAAGAAAGTATCGATTATCATGCTGCTTTAAGACAACAAATATTAGGTTTAAAAGAACTAAATCAGCAAATGAGCAAGGATACTTTAAATTTAACTAAAGCACTAAAAGGTGATAGTAAACTACAAGGAAATTGGGGTGAATTAGTTTTAGAAAGGGTTTTAGAAAAATCTGGCTTAGAGAAAGACAGAGAATATTTTATTCAGCAAAGTTTTACAAATGATGAAGGCAAAAGAGTTTTGCCTGATGTTGTAATTCATTTACCTGATAATAAAAAAATGATTGTAGACTCTAAAGTGTCTTTAACTGCTTATGAGCAATATGTAAATGAAGATGACGAAAGTTTAAAAGAACAATATTTAAAAAACCATGTGGTTTCTTTAAAACGTCATATAGAGCAATTATCCGAAAAAAAATATGAAGATATTTATAAAATAGAATCACCAGATTTTGTTTTACTTTTTATACCTATTGAGCCTGCATTTGCAATTGCTTTAAATGCAGATGATCAATTATACAATAAAGCCTTTGAGAAAAATATTGTAATCGTTACTCCAACCACTTTATTAGCCACTTTAAGAACTATTGATTCTATGTGGAATAATGAAAAACAACAAAGAAATGCACTTGAAATTGCTAGACAAGCAGGTGCTTTATACGATAAATTTCAAGGATTACTTTCAGATTTAATTGGAATTGGCAAACGAATAGATGATAGTAAAAAAGAATATTCTAATGCTATGAATAAGCTTTTTGAAGGTAGAGGAAATCTTATTACAAGTGTTGAAAAGCTTAAAAAGATGGGAGCAAAAGCAAAAAAATCTTTACCACAAAATATTATTGATAGAGCCAATGATGATGATTAGATAATAAAAAAAAATCACTTTCAATTTTAACGCTACACTACCTTTAATTCTTAAGATTATCTTTTGAGTTAGTAATTACTTCATTTACGTCAATATATACTGTACGTGTATGTTAACTTGCAACTAAGAGTTAATTAATATTATTAATCTTTTAAAAGTGCATAAAATGAAGGAAACAAAAACAAATCAAGAAAAACTATACAAGAATGTAGAAACAGATGGTACTACAGATAACAGAGTAATGAAACCAACTATTTCTTCAGAAGAATCCGAAATACTTAAGAAAAACAATAAAGAGGTTTTGATTGGAAAAAATTTAGATGAAATAGATAAATTAAAAGAAGATTTTAATTCTAGTAAAAGAAAATTATTAAATAAATTAATGAGATAAAAATATGGCAGAAAATAGAAAAAGAGCTAGTGCCGAAAATATTACTAAAGGTACTTCAGGAGACAAACAAGAAAAAGGTTTGCATCCTTTAAAAGGCACAGTAAAAGAAAATAATTATAAAGATAATGATAGCAGTAATAATAGATTAGAAGGTTTACATAAAGAAAAATTAGAAAACCAATTACAAATTGCTACTAATAAATCTAATAAAAGAATTGCTGATAACATTCAGAATTCAGATTATAAAGAACAATAAATAATAACTAAAAATAAAAATTATGAATAAGGATACAAACGAAGGTAAATGGAAACAAATTAAAGGCGAATTCAAAGAAAAATTTGGAGAAGCAACCAATGATGAATCAATTTCTAATAGAGGAAAAGTAGATAAATTTGTTGGAGAAATGCAAGAAAAATATGGAAAAACCAAAGATGAAATTGCTGAAAAAATTAAAACTGTAGCAATAAAATAAGCATCCATATGTAATATTTTTGAGGTTGAAAGATATAAAAAAGCATCAAGAATAACTTGATGCTTTTTTGTGATATATTAGTTTGTTAATAAATTTACATTACAAATAATCTTCTAGAGCTCATCATTTCTGCAACTCTATCAGCTATATCATGTAAAGCCTCATCATTATCTGCATTTTGTATAGCTTCATCTATAAAATTAACAACAGAAACCATATCATCTTCTTTTAGACCTCTAGTAGTAATAGCAGGTGTTCCTACACGTATACCAGAAGTTACAAAAGGACTTTTATCATCAAAAGGTACCATGTTTTTATTAACTGTAATATCTGCTTTTCCTAAAGCGATTTCTGCATCTTTTCCAGAAATATTTTTATTTCGTAAATCAATTAACATACAGTGATTGTCAGTACCACCAGAAATTAAATGATAACCTTTCTTAACAAATTCTTCAGCCATTTTAGCAGCATTTAACTTTACCTGAATTTGATATTCTAAAAACTCATCTGTTAAAGCTTCTCCAAAAGCAACAGCTTTAGCAGCAATTACATGTTCTAAAGGACCTCCTTGGTTGCCTGGAAAAACAGCTGAGTTAAGTAACATAGACATTTTCTTTGGACTACCTGATTTTAAATTTTCTCCAAAAGGATTGTCAAAATCTTGACCCATCATTATAATTCCTCCTCTTGGACCACGTAATGTTTTATGAGTTGTAGAAGTTACAATATGACAATGTGGTAATGGATCATTTAAAATACCTTTTGCTATTAAACCTGCAGGATGTGAAATATCTGCCATTAATAATGCACCAACACTATCTGCAATATCTCTAAATCTTTTAAAATCAATATCTCTAGAATAGGCAGATGCGCCTGCAATTATTAAATTAGGCTTTTCTATGTTAGCAGTTTCTTGTATTTTATCGTAATTTAAAACACCTGTTTCTTCCTCTACACCATAAAAAGACGTTTTATATAATTTTCCAGAAAAATTAACTGGAGAACCATGAGTTAAATGACCTCCATGAGATAAATCAAATCCTAAAATTTTATCACCTGGTTTTAAACAAGCAGAAAATACAGCTGTATTTGCTTGAGAACCAGAATGTGGCTGAACATTTACATATGCTGCACCAAATAATTCTTTACATCTATCTATAGCAATTTGCTCTACTACATCTACTACTTCACAACCTCCATAATATCTTTTACCTGGGTAACCTTCTGCATATTTATTGGTTAATATAGAGCCTTGTGCTTTCATTACTTGCTCACTAGCATAGTTTTCTGAAGCTATAAGTTCTAAACCATTAATTTGTCTTTCTCTTTCTTCTTCAATTAAGTCAAAAATTTGATGATCTATTTGCATGTTATTTTATTTTATAGAAACAAAAATAACTAAAATACAATGGCTTAAAGACTAGTTTTAATGATGTTTTCAACATTTTATTAAGATTAATTATACATTGCTAAAACTTTATTAAAAATTCAATTTTTACTATATTTTTATTTTAAAATGATAAAAAAAGAATGTAGATTTGAGTAAAATAAATATTTTAAAAAATGATTATAACTGCCAACAATCCTAAGCGTAAATCTTGGCTTAAAGTAAAAGAAGATTCAGACTTTCCAATTCAAAACATACCTTTTGGAGTATTTATTACTAGAGATGATATCATTACAATTGGCAGTAGAATTGGTGATTACGCTATAGATTTAGGGGCTTTTCATCAATTAGGGTATTTTGAAGGCATACCATTAACTGATGATATGTTTTTACAAGATAATTTAAATGATTTTATTGCTGATGGTCGTAAAACATGGAGATTAGTGCGTAATAGAATTGCAGAAGTTTTTGATGTTAAAAATGGTAAATTAAGAGATAATGCAGATCATAAAGATAAAATTATCTTTAGAATGGATGAAGTAGAAATGCTTTTACCAGTTGCAGTTGGCGATTATACAGATTTTTATGCGAGTAAAGAACATGCTACAAATGTAGGTTCTTTATTTAGAGATCCAGAAAATGCTTTATTACCAAATTGGTTACATATACCTATTGGTTATCATGGTCGTAGTTCTTCTATTGTTCCATCAGGTACACCAATTAGAAGACCTTATGGACAAACTAAACCTGCAGAAGGCAGTAATACACCTGGTTTTGGCCCAAGTAAATTATTAGATTTTGAGCTAGAAATGGCTTTTATTACAACAGATGCAAATGTTTTAGGAGAAAGAATACCTATTGAAGAAGCAGAAGAATATATTTTTGGGTTAGTGCAATTTAATGATTGGTCTGCTAGAGATATTCAAGCTTGGGAATATGTTCCACTTGGACCATTTTTAGGAAAAAACTTTGCTTCAACTATATCTCCTTGGATTGTTACTTTAGATGCTTTAGAACCTTTTAGAACAGATAACCCTAAACAAGTACATGAACCATTACCTTATTTAAAACAAGAAGGTAAAGGTAGTTATGATATTCATTTACAAGTGGGTATACAACCAGAAGGTGGTGAAGAAACTATTGTAGCAAATTCTAATTTTAAATATATGTATTGGACTATGGCTCAGCAATTGGCACATCACACAGTTAATGGCTGTCCTGTAGAAAGTGGAGATATGATGGGTTCTGGAACCATTTCTGGTCCTACAAAAGATAGTTATGGTTCTATGTTAGAATTAACTTGGAAAGGACAAAAACCAATTCAATTAAAAGATGGTACTAAACGAAAATTTATAAATGACAATGATACTGTTATAATGCGTGCGCATTGTAAAAATGATAAAGTAAGAATTGGATTTGGCGAATGTATAGGTAAAGTACTTCCAGCAAAATAAGATTCGAAATTTATAAAATAAAAAACTCCACATTCTGTGGAGTTTTTTTATAAATAATAAGTATTTATTTTAAGTTTCTTAAAATAAAATCAACAGTTTTATTCGTATTCTTATTTGTTGCATAAGAATCTGTTATGTGTTTAGACGCTGATGCATATTTATTATCTATCATATAGCTGATATCATCAACAAATTCTAAAGATACTTTTCCTGTTAGCAACAAACTTAAATCTTTACCTTCTGAATGATAATTATAGATTTTTTTTAGGCCAGTTAAATACAAGTAATCTTTTGTAAATCCTCCTCCTCTATGTGCCCTAACAGTAATATAAAAAGCTTGTTCTCTATCTAAATCGCAACCATTATGTAATAATCTAAATGTTCTAGAGAAATCATATCCTTTAGCTAAACTATCTACAGCTAATACTCTGTAAGCCAACTCTTTTAATCGTTTAATTGTTAGATTACCAGACATATATTCACTAAAAACAGCTAAGCCTTCTTGAGTTTCTTCATTATTAGGAAATCCATGAGAAAATATTTTAAGAGGATGTAACATACCATTCATAGTAGTTACCATATGAACACCTATTTCATGATTTGTTAAAATATTAATTTCATTTTGAGAAAAAGTATGATTTTCATTAAGCACTAAAGCTTGTGCAGTATTAGAAACCATAGCAATTGCTCCCATTGCAGATGAGTTTTTAATCTCGTAACTAAAGTCATAGTTTTTAGAATATTCTCTAAAAAATTGATGAGATTCTAAAGCAGAATATTTTGGTTGAAAAAGTGAATCGTTTTCATCTTCACTATCAAAATGCAAAATAAATTTTGCGTTTTCTACATCATTTTCAGTTGGTGTACCAAAAGAACGTAAACTATTGTAATAGAATCTCTTACCTTTTCCAATTGTTTCTATACATTGAATTAAACCTGAATAAAAATAGATGATATCTTCATAGAAATCTCTTAAACGTTCATCTTCTATGTCATCTATTTTTAATGCAAAAAATTCTTTATGCAAAGAAAATTTATCAAAATCTCTTTTTGGATAAGTAAACTTTGGATCTGTTAAATACTTAGAATTAAAAAACTTTGCTTTTTCAGTTTCTATATTATTTGGATTTACATAATTGAGCATCTCAATCTTTTTGACTAACTCATCAATTTTATGGTCTATCTCAAATAGTTTTTGATTTTTTATAGATACAGCATCACTCATAACTCAATTCTCTAAATTTCAGGCTGTAAATTTACGATTTATGCTTCGTATAAAAAGTATTAGCATGTTTTTTTAACTCTAATTTTAAATATTTTTCTACTGCTACAACTACTTCTGGATACATTATTTGTTTTATTTCATCACAATAAACTTTTGCAATTTCTGTAGCTAAAACTAATGTATTATTAAAGTTTTGATTAATGTATTTTAAAAAATATCCATTACCTTGAAAAGTATCATTAATTTTCGAAGTTGATTTTATACCATTAGGTAAAGGTGTTTTCTCTAAAATAGCTCTCCAAGATTCTATATTTTCTCCAAATCTATGATTATCTACATTAGATGTACCTAAGTTCCAAGTGGGCACTTCTCTTGTCCAACGTTTCCAGTTATAAGAATGCATATCATAAACAATACAAACTCCAAACTTTTCTTCTAATTTAGAAATTAAAGCATGTACAACTTTATAAAAATTTGCATGTTTTTGTAAACTCTTTTCATGCATTTCTATAGGTAAAGGTTGCTTCCACAATTTTTTACCCCAAGCATCTTCATAAATTGCAGTTTCAGGAGCTCTATTTAAATCATATTCGAAACGAGAATCACAACCAGCTATTACTATTGGATGACTTTTAACCATTTCTTTTGTCTCTGGATCTTCTTCAAACCAACGTTCATATTCTGTATGCAAGCAATTGTCCCATAACTCTTGTCTAAATTGATGTCCATTATGAACAGCACCACAAGCATAATATACGTATTCCTCTATTTTTATGGTAAAAGAATAATCTTCTGAAACAGCTTCAAAAGTTTCTTCATTTTTAATTTTAGCTATAATATCTTCAACTGAAAGCTTTACCATTTTAATCTATAATTTTCTTTAGTAAATTAAATACTTTTTTTTCTATAACGTCAACAGATCCATCTGCAAAGAATACATTTTTAATGTCTCTAATTAAATTTTCTTTTTCAGCTTGAGAAAACTTATTTTCAGAAATATATTTTTGAATTTTATTTAATCCTTCTTCTTCAGAATCTATAACAACTTCTGTATGAATTTTATGAAATGTAGCATCATCAACCCTAGCTAATATGTAAGCCTCTTCTTCTTTACTTTCAAAATGATTACAATGTGCAGCATATAATAATACGTATGCCTCAAACTCTCTTTTTGTCCAATCTATTTTATTCATTATTTTTCTATTGGTAAATGATTTGTACTACCCCATTCTGTCCAAGAACCATCATAAACAGCATATTTTTTAACACCTGCTATTTCTGCTCCTAAAGCTAAAACAGAAGCTGTTATTCCTGAGCCACAACTAAAAATAAAAGGCTTGTTAAGCTTGTTTAAATCTTGATATATTGTTTTTAAATCTTCATATGATTTTAAATACTGATGGTCTAAAATTTCTGAATAGGGTAAACTTACTGAACTTGGAATATGACCACCTCTTATATCATTTCTTGGTTCTGGTTCTGTTGCATAAAAACGACCTTTTGATCTTGCATCTACAACAATACTTCCTTTATTTTTAATATTTTCTAAAACATCTTTAGTGAATTTTATTTTATCAGGTTGATAAAAAGACTTAAAATCACCTTTATTTAAATTTATTAAATGTTTTTGTTCAACAGGATAATCTTTTGATTTCCAAGCTGGAAAACCACCATCTAAAACTGCAATATTAGTAAAACCCATTAGCTGAAACATCCACCAAACTCTAGCAGAAGAATAAATACCTATTTCATCATAAACTATAATACAACTATTATTATTTACTCCAATTTCTTGAGCTTTATCTTGAAATTTTTCAGGGGATAAAATTGTGTTTGGAAAAGCAGCCTCTTTATCTGAAAAAGTATTTTTTATATCAAAAAAAACAGCACCTTTTATTTTGTAACTTTCTTTTAATGAAAGATTTTCTTTATCTGTTACTTTAGGAATTGTGGCATTAAAAATAATTAAATTCTCATCTTCTAAATGATGATACAGCCATTTAGCTTTTACTTTAGGTGATGAAATTTTTAAAGACATTATTAATTTTAATTAATAAAATAATTAAGCATCATCTACTACTTTTTTAAGTTTAGACTTTCTTAAAAATGCTGCATCTCTTTCTAAAACTTTACTTTCCATAAAGTTAACAACTTTTTCTTGTATGCGTGTTTTGTAAACCTTATTCATGTAGGTTATTCCTCCTGGAGACATCACATTAACCTCTACAAGTTTTCCTCCAATCACATCAATACCAACAAAATAAAGACCATCTTTTACTAATTTTGGACCAATTTTATCACATAAAATCTTTTCTTGTTTTGTTAATTTGTGTTTAGCAACTCTACCTCCTGCTGAAACATTAGACCTATGATCTTTTTCACCAGGAATTCTACGCATTGCACCAATAGGTAAACCATTTAATAATAAAACTCTAACATCTCCTTGATCTGCTCCTTCTATATATTCTTGTAATATTACATAATCCGAACCTCCATCACCTTTACTAATGTAAAAATCTAATAATGAGTTGATATTACCCATTGCAGATTTTTCAATTAAAATAACTCCAGATCCTCCAAAACCATTTAAAGGTTTTAAAATCATTTTATCAGAAGAAGATTCTTCTATCATTTTAATTAAATAATCTTTATTTTTTGATACATGTGTAACAGGAATTATCTCATTATTAGGATCTTCGAAAACAGCTGTATATAATTTATTATTTGCTTCACGCATTCCTTGTACAGAATTAATGATAAAAACATCATCTTTTACTGAGTCTAAAAAATTTAGCATTAAAGGATCTAAAGGTGGCTCTGCACGCATAAAAATAACATCAAACCCTGCAAGAGGTAACATTTCTTCTCTTGTTGTAGTTTTATTATAGAAAGTTTTAATATTTGGTGGTGTTTTTTCTAGTCTATTTAAAATTGTGCAAAAGGCATTTGTTACACTATTTCTAATAGTAAGATTAGAAGGTGTGCAAATAGCCACTCCATGACCTCTTTTAGCACATTCGTGTATTAAAGTTAAAGATGTATCATTTTCTGGAGATTTTATAGTTTCCCAAGGATACATTAAAAAGCAAACATTCATATTTTTAGTATTATGTTTTTTAATTCTATTTTATAATTATAATTGAGACTATTTTACTTCATCGTAATTATCGTCCCAATTTTTAGCAACAGGGTTATCATGTAATTTACCTACAGACTTTGCAACTAAAGCAGATACAGTTGCATCCCCTGTTACATTTACAACAGTTCTACACATATCTAAAGGTCTATCAACTGCAAAAATTAAAGCTAAACCTATAGCTAACTTATCTGCTGGAAAATTAACTGCTTCTAAAACTATTACTAACATAACCATACCTGCACCAGGCACAGCTGCAGAACCAATAGATGCTAATAAAGCTGTTAAAACTATCATCAGTTGATCTACAAATGATAATTCGAAACCTAATGCTTGAGCTATAAAAACAGCAGCAACTGCTTGGTATAAAGAAGTTCCATCCATATTTATTGTAGCTCCAACAGGTAACACAAAACTAGATACTTCTTTATCTACACCTATATGTTCTTCAACCCTTTCCATAGTTACAGGTAAAGTAGCTGCACTAGAACTCGTTGAAAAAGCTAATAATTGAGCTGGACTTAATTGTTTTAAAAACCATAATGGATTCTTCTTTGTAAAAATACTTATAAATATCATGTAGATTGTAATCATTAATAACAACCCACCAACAACTGTCATAGCATATTTTAAGAGTGCAACTAATAAATCTGGATCATTAGATGAGACTACAACATTTGCTAATAAAGCAAAAACTGCATATGGAGCGAAAAGCATAATTAAATCAACCATTTTTAAAACAACTTCGTTTAAAGAATCAAAGAAATCTTTTAAAGGTTTTGCTCTTTTTTCTCCTATCAATAACATTGAAATTCCTAAAAATATCGTGAAGAAAATTACTTGAAGCATAGATTTATTTTCACTCATTGCTTTTAGAGCGTTATCAGGGACCATATCAACTAAAAATTGCAATGGTCCACTACTTTTTTGTTTAGAAGCTTCTGCTATTTTAGACTGTACACCTCCACTATTTGCATAAGTGTCTGTTAGTTTAGTTATTGTTTCTTCAGAAATACCATTTCCTGGTTGTACAATGTTTACTAGTAATAAACCAATAGAAATAGCTATAACTGTTGTTACAATATAAATTCCTATAGTTCTTAATCCTATATTTTTAAATTTAGAAATATCTTTTAAATCAGATATACCTTTAACTAACGAAGCAATAATTAGTGGAACTGCGATTAACTTAAGCAGTTTAACGAAAATTGTTCCAAAAGGGTTAATCCAATTCGCAATAAATTGTGCTCCTCCATTTATGGTAGTCATTCCTAATCCAAAAAGGATTCCTAAAACCATACCAATCAAAATTTTCCAGTGTAAAGCGAGATTTTTCATCAAAAAGTTTAAAAATTTAAGAATTTGAAAGATAAAAAAATTATTAAAAACTGAAGTGACTTTATTTGTATATTTTGTGATATTTTTACAAAAAAAGGATATTAATTATTAAAAACATAATATGGAAGGTATTTTAGATTTATTAAATAGTGATTTGGGAAAACAAATTGTATCTGGTGTAGCAGGATCTACAGGCACAGATACAAATAAAACAAGTAGTGTTTTAACTATGGCTTTACCTATTTTTAATGAAAGGGATGGAAAGAAATGCTTCTTCTCCTGAAGGTGCAGCTGGTTTATTAAATGCTTTAAATAATAAACATGAAGGAAGTATTTTAGATAATTTAAGCGGATTATTTAATGGTGGTGTAGATGATAGTGTAAAACAAGATGGAGCAGGAATTTTAGGGCATATTTTAGGAGGAAAACAAAAAGGTGTTCAGCAAGTTATTGGACAAAAATCTGGTTTAGACGCAGATACTGTTGGTAATATATTAAAAATAGCTGCACCATTAGTAATGGGATATTTGGGTAAACAAAAAAATAATCAAAACATAGCAAATTCAGGAGATTTAACTGGATTATTAGGTGGTTTACTTGGTGGTAATAGTGCTAAAAGTGAACAAAACTTTTTAGAACAAATCTTAGATGCAGATGGTGATGGAAGTGTCGTAGATGACGTTGCAGGAATGCTTTTAGGTGGTAACAAAAAGTCTGGAGGTGGACTTGGTGGTATGTTAGGTGGTTTGTTTGGAAAATAAACTAAAAAAAATTTAATCATAGAAAAGCTCAAACTTTAAAGTTTGAGCTTTTCTATGATTACACTTTACTTTTGTAACAAGATTTGTAAATATCTTCGTAAACAGGTAAAATATTTTGTAGAGAAAACTTTTTTGTATGCTCTTTAGCTCTTTGTTTAAATTGTTCTAAAACAACATCATCTTTTAGAATAGATATTGCATTCATAGCCATATCTTTAACATCTCCTAAATTACTTAAAAAACCTGTTTCACCATGTATATTAACTTCTGGTAAACCACCAGTATTAGTAGATATAACAGGAGTTTTAGCAGCCATTGCCTCTAATGCTGCCAAACCAAAACTTTCTGTTTTAGAAGGTAATAAAAAAACATCTGAATAACATAGTATTTTATCTATTTCTGTACTATTTCCTAAAAAGAATACTTTGTTTTTTATACCTAGTTTTTTTGTTAATTTTTCTGCTAAAACTCTATCAGGTCCTTCACCAATTAATAACAGTTTTGATGGAATTTCTTTTTGAACTTCATAAAAAACTCGAACTACATCTTCTACTCTTTTTACAGGTCTAAAATTACTGATATGGGTTAAAATACGTTCGTTACTTTTTGCAAGAGCTCCTCTTTTACATTCCTCATCTTGAGCTCTATCATATTTTTTTATGTCTATAAAATTATAAACAACTTGTATGGCTTTATCAATTTTAAATAATTGATTTGTAGTTTCTTTTAAATTATTTGATACAGCTGTTACTACATCAGAATTATTAATACTAAATTCAACTGCTGCTTTGTAAGTTGGATGACTCCCCACAAGTGTAATATCTGTACCATGTAAAGTAGTAACCACTTTAATTTTGATACCTTTTTCTAAAAGCATTTGTTTAGCCATATATGCAGCATATGCATGTGGAATTGCATAATGAACATGTAAAACCTCTAATTGATATCTTTCTACAACATCAACCATTCTTGTAGAGAGTGCTAACTCATAGGGTTGATATTGAAACAAAGGGTATTCTTCTATGACTACTTGATGAAAATGTAATTTATGTGATAAAAAATCTAAACGAACTGGTTGATTATAAGTAATAAAATGAACTTCATGACCATTATCTGCAAGTGCCATTCCTAACTCTGTAGCTACTACTCCACTTCCTCCAAAAGTAGGATAGCAAACAATTCCGATTTTCATATATTGTGAAAGAATTTACATTTTCTTAGTTGTAAAGATAAAAGGATTCTTACAAATTCATCTAAATGAAATCATAAAAAAAACCTACAATTAAATTGTAGGTTTTTATATTATGAATATTATCATAAAAATATTTACGCTAATAATCTCCTAAAGTTTCTGGATTTTGAGCTAAAGCACTTTCTAATTGTTCATCATTAGGTGCTTTACCATGCCAAGCATGAGTATTCATCATAAAATCAACTCCATTACCCATTTCTGTATATAACAAAATACAAACTGGTTTTCCTTTACCTGTTAACGATTTTGCTTCTGATAAACCAGCTAATATTGCTTCAATATCATTACCTTCTTTTACTTCTAAAACATCCCAACCAAAAGCTTCAAATTTTGCTTTAATGCTTCCCATTGGTAAAACATCATCTGTAGCTCCATCAATTTGCTTACCATTTAAATCAATAGTACAAATAATATTGTCTACTTTTTTTGCTGATGCATACATGATTGCTTCCCAGTTTTGACCCTCTTGCAATTCCCCATCTCCATGTAAAGAATATACTAATTTATCATCACCATTTAATTTTTTAGCTTCAGCTGCTCCAAGAGCTACAGACATACCTTGACCTAAAGATCCTGATGCAATTCTTACACCTGGTAACCCTTCGTGAGTAGTTGGGTGCCCTTGTAAACGAGAATCTATATGTCTAAATGTTGCTAATTCTGATACTGGAAAAAATCCACTATGAGCTAATACACTATAATAAACAGGAGAAATATGTCCATTAGATAGGAAAAATAAATCTTCATTTTTACCATCCATGGTAAAATCTGTAGAATAATCCATTACTTCTTGATATAAACAAGTAAAAAATTCTGCACATCCTAAAGAACCTCCTGGATGTCCTGAATTTACAGCATGTACCATTCTTAAAATATCTCTACGAACTTGTTGTGTAAAGTCTTGTAATTGTTGTGTAGTAGGCATTGTAAATTGTAATTATTTAGACAACAAAAATACAAAAGTGTTTGAATAACAAATCGATTTAAAAATTATTTATTTCAGATTTATTAACAACATAACTAAACGTCATTACAAAGGATGAAAGACTGAAGTAATCTCTTGGTTTTCACAAATAGATTGCTTCGTAAACTCATAATGACCTAGGTTTTTTGCTTCTTCTTTTTAGCAGCTGGAAACAATACATTGTTTAAAATTAATCTGTAACCAGGTGAAGTAGGATGCAAATCTAATTCTGTTTTTGGATCTCCTACTCTATGTGTATAATCTTCAGGGTCATGACCACCATAAAAAGTAAACATACCTTTACCTTTTGTGCCATGAATATATCTGGCTTCTCTATTGGTTTTATTTTCACCCAAAACCAAAACATTAGATTTTACAGTGTTTCTATCAAATGAAGTGGTTTGCCCCATAAATCCTTTAACTAAAATGGTATGATTTTGAGTAAGCATGGTTGGAACTGGATCCCATTTTGCAGAGAATTCTACCAAAGAAAAATAATCTGAGGTTTTTGGAATTCTACGTTTTCTTGTCATATCAATAGAAGAAAACTCGTAAGTTGTTGGACTTCTTACCAAGTCAAAATTTGTAAAAGCAAATGTTTTATTATAATCTATTTTTGATTGATAATTAGGCTCTGATGCATCACCATCAAACATAGCTTCTGCAATATCTACTCCATCTGCAGCTAAGGCTATATCAAAACTGTCTGTAGCTGAACACATTGCAAACATAAATCCGCCTCCAATAACGTAATCTCTAATTTTTTTTGAAACCGCTAATTTTTCTTCAGACACTTTATTAAAGCCTAATTCTTTTGCCAGTTTTTCAGCATCTTTTTTTCCTTGAATATACCAAGGAGCAGTTCTAAAAGAACCATAAAATTTTCCATATTGGCCAGTAAAATCTTCATGATGCAAGTGTAACCACTCATATAATAATAATTTATCTGCTAACACTTCTTTGTCATAAATAACATCAAATGGAATTTCTGCATAGGTTAACACCATAGTTACTGCATCATCCCAAGGCATTTTATCTTTTGGAGAATAAACAGCAATTTTTGGAGCTTTTTCTAAAGTTACAGCTTCTTGATTAGATGAGGGTGATGAAATTTCTTGTAAAATAATTTGCGATTTAGCATCCGAAATTACTTGATAAGACACGCCTCTAATTCTACATTCGTTTTCTACAGCTTTATTATTTTCTATTAAAAAAGCACCTCCATCATAATTTAATAACCATTTAGATTTTAAACCTACTTCAAGAGAATAGTAGACAATACCATATGCTTTTAAATGATTTTTTTGATTATCATGATCCATTGGGATATAAATAAAAGATGCCCATGAACAGAATGATGACAATAAAAATAGCAAAAGTAAAAACGGTTTCTTCATAATCAAAAACTAAAATACACAATTACTTTTGAGCAATTGTGTATTTGATAATATTTTAGTTTTTATTTAAGAATTTACAATAACCTCTGTGAATTCTACAATAATATTATTGATATCTATTTATTGTTCTTTTATCATTTTAAATTTAATTTTTGGTTAATTTTTAGAATGGTACATCATCATCATCATCTCCAAAAGCATCTTTAGGTTCTATTCTTTGGTTTGGTGAAAAATCATCATCATCAAAAGGATTATTCATAGACGATTGGAATTCTGAACTAAAACCTTCTTCTAAATCAGAGAATTTAGCTAAATGCCCAGTAAACTTTAAACGTATATTATCTAGTCCACCATTTCTGTGCTTAGCTACAATAAATTCTCCTTGACCTTCACAAGGTGTATGATCATCATCATCCCATTCTGTCATTCCATAATATTCAGGTCTAAAAATAAAGCTTACAATATCTGCATCTTGCTCAATAGCTCCAGATTCACGTAAATCTGATAATAAAGGTCTTTTAGATCCTCCACGTGTTTCTACAGCTCTCGATAATTGAGATAATGCAATTACAGGTACATTTAATTCTTTGGCTAATGCCTTTAAATTTCTAGAAATGGTAGAAATTTCTTGTTCTCTGTTTCCTCCTCCTTTTCCATTTCCACCAGCTGTCATTAACTGTAAATAATCAATAACAATAATTCTTACATTGTGCTGAGAAACCAAACGTCTTGCTTTTGCACGTAAATCAAATATAGAAAGTGATGGAGTATCATCTATAAAAATAGGTGCATCAGATAATTTTTTAACCTTAACATTTAATTGTTCCCATTCATGTGGTTCTAAATTACCTTTTCTTAACTTTTCTGATGTTAATCCGGTTTCAGAAGAAATCATCCTAGTTATTAATTGTACAGATGACATCTCTAAAGAAAATACAGCAACTGCATGATTAAAATCGATAGCCATATTTTTAGCCATAGAAATCACAAAGGCAGTTTTACCCATACCTGGTCTTGCAGCTATAATAATTAAATCTGAAGGTTGCCAACCAGAAGTTAGTTGGTCTAATTTGGTAAAACCTGTTGCCAAACCAGACATCCCTTCCTGATTACCAATTTCTTGTATCTTTTTTAAAGCTTGTTTTACAAGTGTACCTGCATCTTCTGAACTCTTTTTTAAGTTACCTTGAGTAACTTCGAACAACTTACCTTCTGCTTCATCTAATAAATCGAAAACGTCTGTAGATTCATCATAAGAACTTTCAATGATTTCTGATGAAATTGAAATTAATCTTCTTTGAATATATTTTTGTAAAATAATTCTTGCGTGAAATTCAATATGAGCTGAAGAAGCTACTTTTTGTGTTAAACGAATTAAATAAAAATCACCACCAACCAAATCTAATTTCCCCTTCTTTCTCAATAAGTTAGATACTGTTAATAAGTCTATAGGTTCAGAATTTTGGAATAATTCATAAATGGCAGCATATACTTCTTGATGCTTAACATCATAAAAAGCATCTGAATGCAAAATATCAATTACATCATCAATACCTTTCTTATCAATCATCATTGCACCTAACACAGCTTCCTCTAAATCAATTGCTTGTGGTGGAATTTTCCCTTTCTCAAGAGAAATAATTCTTGATTTATCTATTTTAGTCCCAGCTATGGCATTTGTTTTCTCCATGACACAAATGTATATTTTTAGCTTTAATTTGCTAACATTAAATTAACATTTATTTGTACACAATTATTGTAAATAAAATTGTTATTATGTTGTTAATAACCTGTTCACCTTTTCAACCTTGATTTTCATATTTTTACGATAATGAAATGGAATAAAACACAAATTTTACTAGCGCTTTTTTTACCAATACAAATGTTATTGATGCGTTTGGCAGAAAATCACCCTAGTTTTATTGAAGCATATTACTCTAATGGAATTTATCCTTACATATCAAAATTTTTAAGATTACTTTTTGGGTGGATACCTTTTTCAGTTGGTGATATGCTAATAAGTTTATTACTGTTTTATTTATTGCGTTTTGTTGTTTTAGTGATTAAGAATAAGTTTAAAAACTTCATTCCAAAAATGATTAAACTTATTGCTTCTTTTTCAATTTTATATTTATGTTTTTACCTTTTCTGGGGTCTTAATTATTACAGAGAACCTCTATCAAAAAATCTAGGACATAAACAATCGAAATACACAACAGAAGAACTTAAAAAAGTAACTAATTATATAATTAATAACCTAAACCAATATCAATTAGAAATTACAAAGAATGATACAGTAACTGTTATAAACCCTTATTCAGATGTTAAAATTTATGATTTAGCAATAAATGGATATGAAAATCTAGCTAAAGATTTTCCTCAACTTTCTTATAAATATGCATCAGTAAAAAGCTCTTTAATGAGTACTTTACAAACTTATAATGGTACTTCTGGATATTTAAACCCATTAACAGGAGAAGCTCAGGTAAATAGTTTAGTTCCAAAAACGAGCTATCCAACTACTACTTGTCATGAAATGGCACATCAAATAGGATTTGCAGCAGAAAATGAAGCCAATTTTGTAGGGTTTTTGGCTGCTAATTATAATAATGATGTTTATTTTAAATATTCTAGTTATAGAATGGCTTTTAGTTATTGCATATCAGAAGTTAGAAAACGTGATGCTAACTTATGTCAAAAACTTTGGAAAAAAGTAAATAAAGGGGTTATTAAAGATTTTAATAAAAGTTATCAATTTTGGAAAGAATATGAAAATCCTTTTGAACCACTTATGAAAAAAGGATATAATGCTTATTTAAAAAGTAATAAACAAACAAAAGGCACTGATTCTTATAATTATGTTGTAGACTTATTTATTTCTCATTTTAATGAGTACAATCAGTTTTAAATTCTTAAAATTTTGTTAAAAGCCTTAAATAGAAGTATTAAATGAGTGCTTCTATCTAAATTTATAAACTATTCAAATAAATTCAAATTACATGAGAAAACTATTTTTCTTACTCTTATGTCTGTCGTTTTCAATAGTGAAAGCACAAGATTATTTTCCTACAGACAAAGGGGTAAAAACTTCAGAGAAAAAAATGTTTGCACTTACTAATGCAACCATTTATGTAACCCCAACAGAAGTTATAAAAAAGGGGACATTATTAATTAAAGATGGTAAAGTTGTAGAAGTTGGTAAATCTGTTAAAATTCCTAAAGGAACGATTACAACAGATTTAGATGGTAAAAGCATATACCCTTCTTTTATAGATATTTACACTGAATTTGGTTTACCAAAACCAAAGAGAGCTCCAAGAGGACGTGTTACACAATATGAACCTTCACGTGAAGGATATTATTGGAATGACCATATTAGACCAGATACAAACCCTATTGAGAATTTTAAATTCGATAATAGAAAAGCAAAAGATATGATAAATGCTGGTTTTGGAGTTGTAAATACTCATTTACATGATGGTATCATTAGAGGTAATGGATTAATTGTTGCCCTAAGTCCAAACTCTTCAAATGCATATAGAATTTTAGATCAAAAATCTGCACAGTTCTTATCATTTAATAAAAGTAGAAAATCTAATCAAGCTTACCCTTCTTCTAGAATGGGTGCTATGGCTTTATTGCGCCAAACGTATTTAGATGCAGATTGGTATGCTAAAGGAAATATGGAAAACAAAGATTTAGCACTAGAAGCTTTAAATAGAAATAAAGATCTAGTTCAAATTTTTGAAACTGATAACTGGTTAGATGCAACAAGAGCTGATAAAGTTGGAGATGAATTTAACATTCAATATACCATAGTTGGTTCTGGAGATGAATATGAAAGAATTGCAGATATTAAAGCTTTAAATGCTAACTTTATTATTCCTATTAATTTTAGTAATGCTTACGATGTTTCTAATCCGCTTTTAGCGCAACAAATTTCTTTAAGAGATATGCGTAAATGGAATCAAGAGCCTTCTAATTTAAGTGTGCTTTCTAAAAACAGAGTAAATTTTGCGTTAACAACACGTGGTTTAAAATCTGTAAAATCTTTTCATAAAAATTTACAAAAAGCCATTAAATATGGTTTTGATAAAGAAAAAGCATTAGCTTCTTTAACAACTATTCCTGCATCAATTTTAGGAAAAACAGATATTGGAAATCTTAAAAAAGGAAGTTATGCTAACTTTTTAATTACTTCTGGAGATATTTTTGACGCTAAAACTACAATGTATGAAAATTGGGTTTTAGGTGATAAAAATGTTATCAATGATATGAATATTAAAGATATCACTGGTGATTATATGTTATCTGTAAATAATAAAAATTATGACTTATCAATAACTGGTAAAGGAGCAAAACAAACAGGTTCTTTAAAACTAAATGATAAAAAAGTTAAATCTAAATTTTCTTTTAAAGATGATTGGATTTCTATCATATTAAATGAAGAAGATGGTTATACTAGATTAACAGGAAAAGTTATTAATGCTGCTAATGTAATGCAAGGTACTGCTTACGATACAGAAGGGAACGAATCTTCTTGGTCTGCAAGTCAAAAAATGCAAAAAGGAGCTAATAAAAAAGAAGCTTCTAAAAACAAAAAGAAATCAGATGATATTACTGTTGTCCCTGTAAGTTATCCAAACTTAGGTTTTGGTAACTACACACAACCAAAAACTGAAACTATTTTAATAAAAAATGTAACAGTTTGGTCAAGTGAAGATGTTGGCATTTTAGAAAATACTGATGTTTTATTAGAAGATGGTAAAATCTCAAAAATTGGTAAAGATTTAAAATCTAGAAGAGCCACTGTAATAGATGGTACAGGTAAACATTTAACTGCTGGTATTGTTGATGAACATTCACATATTGCTGCATCATCTATAAATGAAGGTGCACAAAACTCTTCTGCAGAAGTTACTATTGAAGATGTTGTAGACCCAACAGATATTAATATTTACAGAAATATTTCTGGAGGTACTACATCTGCTCAAATATTACATGGTTCTGCAAATCCTATTGGAGGTCGATCTGCAATTATTAAATTAAAATGGGGAGAAAATGCTGAAGGCATGATTTATAAAAACACTCCTAAATTTATAAAATTTGCATTAGGTGAAAACGTAAAACAATCTAGAAGTGCAAATGGTGTTAGATTTCCACAAACAAGAATGGGTGTAGAACAATTATTTGTAGATTATTTTACTAGAGCTAAAGAGTATGATGCTTTAAAGAAAAGTGGTAAGCCTTATAGAAAGGATATTGAAATGGAAGTAATTGCTGAGATTTTAAACAAAGAGCGTTTTATTTCTTGTCACTCTTATGTACAGTCAGAAATAAATATGTTGATGAAAGTTACAGAGAGATTTAATTTTAATGTAAATACATTCACTCATATTTTAGAAGGTTATAAAGTAGCAGATAAAATGGCTGAACATGGAGTTGGTGGTTCTACTTTTTCTGATTGGTGGGCTTACAAATACGAAGTAAATGATGCAATTCCTTTTAATGCAGCAATAATGCATAATGCTGGTGTAACTGTAGCAATAAATTCTGATGACAGAGAAATGTCTAGACGTTTAAATCAAGAAGCTGCTAAAACTATTAAATATGGTGGTTTATCTGAGTTAGAAGCCTGGAAGACAGTAACTATAAACCCTGCTAAATTATTACATATAGATGATAGAGTTGGTAGTATTAAAGAAGGTAAAGACGCAGATGTAGTGCTTTGGTCTAATCATCCAATGTCTATTTATGCTAAAGTAGAAAAAACAATTATAGAAGGTAAAGTATATTTTGACAGAGAAGAAGATAAGAAAAAGCGTAAAGCAATTGCAGAAGAAAAAAGTCAACTTATAACTATGATGTTAAACGAAAAATTAGGAGGTGGAAAAACAAGAGTTCCTATGAAAAGAAAAGATAGAAACTTTGAGTGTGACACTTTAGAAGAACTTAAAAACTAAGAAAGATGAAAAAAATAATATACAGTTTGATGTTTTTCTTTTTAATGATTAACATTAACGCTCAACAAACACCAGCAGCTAAACAATCTAATCCTATAACTATAGAAGGTGCTACAGCACATCTTGGAAATGGACAGGTTATAGAGAATTCTTTAATAATGTTTAGTGATGGTAAAATTACCTTTGTAGGTTCTGCAATGATGAAAATTGCAAGAATAGGAACAGTTATTAATGCAAAAGGTAAACACATTTACCCAGGGTTTATTGCTACAAATGCCTCTTTAGGATTAGCAGAAATTGACGCTGTTAAAGCAACAAGAGATTTTGATGAAGTAGGTACTATGAATCCTCATATTAGAAGTTTAATCGCTTATAATGCTGAGAGTAAAGTAGTAGAATCTATGAGACCAAATGGAGTTTTAATGGCTCAAATAACACCAAGAGGTGGTTTAATTTCTGGAACATCATCTATAGTTCAATTAGATGCCTGGAATTGGGAAGATGCTGCAATAAAAACAGATGATGCCATTCATATGAATTGGCCAGGAAGCTTTACTTCTGGTAGATGGTGGTTAGGAGAAGATCCTGCATTAAAAGCAGATCCAAATTATGTAAAAAATATTGATGAAATAAAACAATACTTTTTAAATGCTAAAAATTATTTGGCAAGTAATAGTGATACAAAAAATATTCCTTACGAATCTACAAAAGGATTATTTGATGGTTCTACTAAACTATTTATACATGCAAGTGGTGCAAAAGAAATTACAGATGCCATAACAATTTGTAAAGAATTAGGAATAAACAATTTAGCATTAGTTCATGGTGAAGGTGCAGACAGTGTTGCAGACTTACTTGTAAAAAATAATGTTGGGGTTGTTTTAGAGAGACCACATAGAAACCCAAATAGTGAAGATGATGCTTACGACTACACATATACTATTGCTAAAACTTTAGTAGATAAAGGAGTTTTAGTATGTTTAGGTATGGAAGGTCAAATGGAAAGAATGAACACAAGAAACTTACCATTTTATGCAGGTACATTTGCTGCTCATGGCTTAAACAAAGAAGTTGCTTTACAATTACTTACTTCTAATTCTGCTAAAATTTTAGGGATTGATGATAAAGTAGGTACTTTAGAAGTTGGTAAAGATGCTACTCTTTTTATTTCTGATGGAGATGCTTTAGATATGAGAGGTAATGTTTTATCAAAAGCCTTTATTCAAGGAAGAGATATCAGTTTAGAAACTCATCAAACTAAATTGTGGAAGCGCTATTCTAACAAATACAAGTCTAAATAATTTTTAAGACTCACAAAATTAAAGCTCTGATTTTATCAGAGCTTTTTTTATGACAAAAATCTTATTTTAAATTATCTTTGTCTATAATGAAAGAAATAACAAGCATACAAAATGCTTACATAAAGAATTTACTGAAACTTCAAGAAAAATCTAGAGAACGTAAAAAACAAGGGCTATTTTTAATTGAAGGTAAACGTGAAATATCTTTAGCTATTGAAGCTAATTATGAATTTGATACTATTTTATTTGATAGTGATTTAATCTCAGAACAAGAGATTTTAACTTTATTTGATTCAACTATTAATTGTATAAAAATATCAAGAGAAGTTTATCAAAAACTAGCTTACAGAGATTCTACTGAAGGACTTATTGCTGTAGTTAAATCAAAAGATTTCTCTTTAAAAAACATTCAGTTTTCTAATAAACATCCTTTAATACTTGTAGCAGAAAGTATTGAAAAACCTGGCAATATTGGTGCTTTACTTAGAACTGCAGATGCTGCAAATATAGACGCTGTTCTTATTGCGAATCCTAAAAGTGATTTGTACAACCCAAATATCATACGCTCTAGTGTAGGTTGTATTTTTACAAATCAAATTGCAGTAGGTACATCAAAAGAAATTATTGATTTTTTGAATCAGAATAACATGAATATTTATGCTACTACATTGCAAAACTCTAACCCATATTTTCAAGAAAATTATACTAAACCAACAGCAATTGTAGTAGGTACAGAAGCTACAGGATTAACAACAATTTTTAGAGAAAAAGCAACTCAAAATATAAACATACCCATGCAAGGTAAAATTGACTCTATGAATGTTTCTGTAGCAGCAGCAATTGTTTTATTTGAAGCAAAAAGACAACGATTATTTAAATAACCATTATAAAACTTTACACTATGAAATCATTAGGAATAGATATAGGTGGCACAGGTATTAAAGCAGCAATTGTAAATACCAAAACAGGCGAATTATTGTCTGAAAGACACAGAATACCTACACCAAAACCAGCTACACCAGAAGCTGTTGCTAAAGTAGTTAAAGAAATGGTAGAACATTTCAACTGGAAAAAAGCTGTAGGTTGCAGTTTTCCTACGACTATTGTAGATGAAAAATGTATACATTCTGGAAATTTAAGTGAAAAATGGTTAGGTGTAAAAGTAGATAAGTTGTTTAAAAAACAGTGTAATTTACCATTTTATATTAGTAATGATGCAGATTTAGCTGGTTTAGCAGAAGTGAGTTTAGGTGCAGCTAAAAAAGAAAAAGGATTGGTTGTAGTTATTACAATTGGTACAGGTATAGGATCTGGTTTGTTTTATAATGGAAAATTAATTCCGAATTTAGAAGTTGGAAAAATGTTGCATACAGATGGAAATATTATTGAGTTATACACTGCAGATTCAGTTAGAAAAAAAGAAGATTTAACTTTAGAAGAATGGGCAATTAGATTCGATTCTTTATTAGAATATATAAGACTGGTATTTACTCCTAGTTTAGTTGTTTTAGGAGGTGGCATCAGTAAAAAATTCGATAAATTTAAAAGACATTTAACCACAGATATTCCTGTTAAAGTAGCAGAATTTAGAAACAATGCTGGTATTGTTGGGGCTGCTATGTTTGCTTCGGAAAATATCAAATAGATAAGGAATTAAAAACTAATTACACCCAAAAATTTAAAATGATTCAGAAATCTCACCTTGTAATTTTACTATTCTTAATAATTATAAGTAATTTAAAAGCACAAATAGTTGGTAAAGTAATAGATTCATCAGATAAAACTCCTTTAGAATATGCAACTGTTGCTATTTACGATGTTTCTAACGATAAGTTAGTTACTGGAGTGATCACAAATGAAAAAGGAAACTTTACTATCGATAAAATAAAAAAAGGAGTGTATAAAATTGAAATTTCCTTTATTGGCTATCAACCAAAAGTGATTACTAATGTAAATGTGCAAACAAACAATCAAAATATTAATTTAAATACAATTTCTTTAGTTTTAGGAAATCAATTAAGTGAAATCATAATAAAATCAGAAAAATCTGTCTTAGTTCATAAAATTGATAAGCAGGTTTATGATACAGAAAGGTTTCAAAATAGCCAAGGTAGCAACGCCATAGAGGTTATTAGAAATTTACCAAGTATTTCTATTGATGGATTGGGAAATATTTCTGTAAGAGGTAGCCAAGGTTTTGCTGTCTTATTAAATGGTAAACCCACACAAGGAAATTTAACTTCAATTTTAGCACAGTTACCTGCTAACGCTTTAGAAAAAGTAGAAATCATAACTGCACCATCAGCAAAATATGATCCAGAAGGAAAAGCAGGAATTTTAAATATACTTACTAAAAAAGGAAGTTTAATAGGTTCTTATACGCAAGTAAATGTAAGATTAGGAGCGCCTTCTATTGAACCTTATGATACGCAAGTACCTGCAAAACGATATGGAATAGACTTAACATACAATAAAACACTAGAAAAATGGAACTTTTCGTTAGGTGGTAGCTATCAACGAAATGATATTTCTGGAAGAAGAGTTGGCGATGTTTTTATCATTAATCAAGAAGCGAATACACAAACTTTTTTGCCTTCTGATGGAGAAAGAAGTTTTGACGAAGTAAATTACAATGGAAGATTTAGTGTTGATTTTATTCCGAATCAGAAAAATAACTTTACGTTAGGTGTTTTTTTGGGTAAACGAACTAAGGAAAGATTAGCTGATATTACGTATTTTGACAATAGAGCTGTTTCTCCTATAGGTAGTGATAGTAGACTTTATACATTTAGTTACTATAATCATAATTTACGAGTTCGTAGAGGAGATTTTGCATTAACCAGTTTAGACTATAATCATATTTTTTCAAACGATGCTAAATTAAGCACATCCATATTGTATGAATATGGTTTTTTAGGAGGTCCAACGTTTAATGATAATGTAGACACTCCAGCATATAATATTATTTACCAAAAAGAATTTAATACAAATGATAATCCTTTAAACGGAGTTCGTTTTAATTTAGATTATGAATTCCAACCTTTAAGTTTTGGTAAAGTTGAAGTTGGTTATCAATATAGAATGTTGAACCATACAGGTGATTTTGTGTATGAACGAGATGGAGTTTTGGTTCCAGAATTTTCAAGTAACATCAACTTAAAAAGAAATATAAATGCTGTTTATACACAATTTTCTGGAAAGAAAGACAAATGGAATTATGCTGCTGGAGTTCGTTTAGAGAACATGGATAGAGTTTACAAAGAGTTTTTAAAAAGCGAAACTAATGAAAATGTATACAATTACGATTATACAAAATTATTCCCATCTGCTTCAATACAATATAATGTAAATAAAAAAACTACTGTAAAAGCTGCCTATAGCAAGCGTGTAGAAAGAACAACTACACTAAAAATGAACAGTTTTGCAGAACGTGAGCATTCTGAAGTTTTTGAACAAGGTGATAATCAATTAAGACCTGAGTTTATAGATTTAATTGAAGTTGGTTTTACAAAAAAGCTCAGAGGCAATAATAGTGTTTTTGCAACTGCATATTTTAGAAATACGGAAAACGCAATTAATAGAGTAAATTCATTGGCTTATCAGCAAAATGGAGCAGTTATAGATAGTATTTTAAACAGAGTATACTCTAATGTTGGACGCGCAAAGGCAATTGGTTTAGAGGCAGGTTCGCAATTTAAATTCAGTGATAATTGGTCAAATTTTATTGGTGTAAATTTTTATAATTATCAAGTTAAAGGTGTATTTATTTTTAAGCACAGAGATGGTATTACTAGAAATTATCCAATAGATAATAGTGCTTTTCAATATTCGTTTAATTTAAATTCCACATATAAATTTTGGAAAAATGCGAGTTTGCAATTCACTCTAAATTACTTATCAGAAAGAAGAACTGCGCAAGGAAAAGACTCAAGATTTTACTCACCAAATCTAACGTTTAGAAAAACTTTTTTAAACAATCAATTAACAGCTATATTACAATGGCAAAATATAGATTTAGGTCTTTTAAATACACAAGAACAAAGTATTACAACTTCTAGACCTGATGAGTTTTATACATACACAAATTACATTTACGAAGTAGATAGAGTTTTCTTAAATCTCTCATATACGTTTAATAATAACAAAAATAAATCTAAATTTATTGATAGTGAATTTGGTAAAAAAGAATTTTAATATCTTTATTTAATGGAACCCACTACTCTATTCTATATCTTAATTGCAATTTTAATCATCAGCTTTATGGTAGATAAAGTTTTAGACGCTTTAAATGCCAAACATTTTAATGATAAAATCCCAACAGAATTAGAAGACGTTTATGATGAAGAAGCTTATAAAAAATCACAAGCGTATAAAAAAGAAAATTCAAAATTTTCTAATATAACTTCAACATTTTCAATACTATTAACCTTAGGTTTCTTTTTTGCTGATGGTTTTAAATATGTAGATAATTTTGCAAGAAGTATTTCAGAAAATCCTATTATAATTGCTTTAATTTTCTTTGGTATTATAATGATTGGTTCAGATATTTTAAACACCCCTTTCTCCTATTACAAAACCTTTGTTATCGAAGAAAAATTTGGTTTTAATAAATCCACTAAAAAAACGTTTTGGTTAGACAAAATAAAAGGCATCTTTTTAATGGCTATACTTGGTGGTGGTATTTTAGCACTCATCATTTGGTTTTATCAAAAAACAGGTGTGAATTTTTGGGTATATGCTTGGGTGTTAGTGGCTGTTTTTTCTTTATTTATGAATCTTTTTTATGTCAAATTAATTGTACCCATTTTTAACAAACAAACACCTTTAGAAGATGGTGAATTAAAATTTGAGATAGAAAAATATGCCCAAAAAGTTGGTTTTAAATTAGACAATATTTTTGTAATAGATGGCTCTAAACGATCTACAAAAGCAAATGCATACTTTTCTGGATTTGGTTCTCAAAAAAGAATTACACTTTTTGACACTTTAATAAACGACTTAGAAACAGAAGAAATTGTGGCAGTTTTAGCTCATGAAGTAGGTCATTATAAAAGAAAACACATTATTTTTAATATTACTACCTCTATTCTATTAACAGGCTTAACACTATACATACTATCAATATTTATAAATACACCAGTATTATCTGAAGCTTTAGGAGTTTCCATTCCTAGTTTTCATATTGGTTTAATTGCTTTTGGTATTTTATATTCTCCAATATCTGAAATTACAGGTTTATTTATGAACTATATGTCTCGTAAATTTGAATATCAAGCAGATAATTATGCCAAAGAAACTTTTGCTGTAAAACCTTTAATTACATCACTAAAAAAACTATCAAAAAATAATTTAAGTAATTTAACTCCTCATCCAGCATATGTTTTTATGCATTATTCACATCCTACTTTATTAGAAAGAGTTAAAAACTTAGAAAAATAAATACTTGCCAATTAAAATAGTTATTCATAAATTCACTTAAGATTTAAAAAGTCTTAGCAATTGTTTATGGAATATACAGCAACCATAGAAGAAGAAAACAAAGAAATTGCAAATCGTTACAAAGATTTGTTAAAAGGAACTTATGAGGTCTTATCAAAAGAAGATAAAGAACTCATTAGAAAAGCCTTTGAAATTGCTGTTGATGCACATTCATCACAAAGAAGAAAAACAGGCGAACCTTATATTTTTCACCCTATTGCTGTTGCAAAAATAGTAGCAAATGAAATCGGTTTAGGTGCAACTTCTATAGCTGCTGCCCTACTTCATGATGTTGTAGAAGATACAGAATATACCATAGATGATATGGAACATCTTTTTGGTGAAACTGTTGCAAAAATTGTTAATGGATTAACTAAAATTTCTCGCTTAAACAAAGAACAAGACTCTTCTATACAAGCAGAAAATTTTAGAAAAATGCTACTTACATTACATGATGATGTTCGTGTAATTTTAATAAAAATTGCAGATAGATTGCATAACATGCAAACTATGGATGCAATGCCAGCTCATAAGCAGGTAAAAATTGCATCAGAAACCTTATATATTTATGCACCTCTAGCTCATAGACTTGGTCTTTATAATATTAAAACAGAACTTGAAGATTTAGGGTTAAAATACACAGAACCTGAAGTTTATAATAGTATTGTTGCTAAAATAAAAGAAAGTAAAGAAGAACAACAAGATTATTTAAATAGATTCTCTAAAACTATTGAAGAAGGTTTAAGTAAAGAGAAATTTAAATATGAAATAAAAGGTCGTTTTAAATCTATTTTTTCTATTCGTAGAAAAATGCTGAAACAAAATGTAACTTTCGAAGAAGTTTTTGATAAATATGCAATTAGAATCATATTTAAGCCAATTTCTAAGGATGAAAAACATGATGCTTGGAAAATTTACTCTATAGTAACAGATAATTTTAGACCTAACCCAGCTCGTTTAAGAGATTGGATTTCTCAACCAAAATCTACAGGATATGAAGCATTACATATTACAGTTGTTGGGCCAGATGCTCAATGGGTAGAAGTACAAATTCGTTCTAATAGAATGAATGAAATAGCAGAAAAAGGTTATGCTGCTCATTTTAAATACAAACAAGGAGATGATAATGAAAGTGGCTTAGAAGCTTGGTTAAATAAACTTAAAGAAACATTAGAAAACCAAAATATTAACGCAGTAGATTTTGTAGAAGACTTTAAATTAAATCTTTATGCAAAAGAAATTTATGTTTTTACTCCAAAAGGAGATTTAAAATCCTTACCTAAAGATGCATCAGCTTTAGATTTTGCATTTTCTATTCATACAGATGTAGGATTAAAATGTAGAGGAGCTAAAGTAAATGGCAAATTAGTTCCTTTAAGTCATACACTTAAAAGTGGAGATCAAATAGAAGTAATTACTAGTTCTACTAATAAACCAAATTCACGTTGGCTAGATTTTGTGATTACTGCTAGAGCAAGAACAAAAATTAGAGCAGCTTTAAAAGATGAAGAAAAGAAGATTGCTGAAGAAGGTAAAGCAATTTTAACTCGAAAACTTCGTCATTTAAAAATACCTTTTAACGAAAAAACAATTAATGATTTAGTTAACTTTTTTAAACTTAGAACAAGTTTCGATTTGTTTTATAGAATAGGAAATGGTGCAATAGACAATACACAATTAAAAGCTTTTGTAGCTCAAAGAAATAGTACTATTCTAAACTTCTTTAAAACAAAATTAAGAAGAGGACCTTCTGTAAAAACTCAACAAGAGACTGACGAAGAAGAAGTAACATATAAATATGATGCCCTTGTTTTTGGTAAAGAAGAAGAAAAGTTAGATTATAAATTATCTAAATGTTGTAATCCAATACCTGGTGATAAAGTTTTTGGGTTTTTAACCATTAATGATGGTATTAAAGTGCATAAAATGAATTGTCCTAATGCAATTTCTTTACAATCTAATTATGCATATAGAATTATGCCTGCAAAATGGATAGATTCTACCAAACAAGACTTTAAAGCTGTTTTGAATATTAATGGAGTTGATAATACAGGTATTGTAAATAATGTAACCAGAATAATTTCTAATAATATGGGAGTTTTTATTCATAGTATAAATATATCTGGAGATGAAGGTGTTTTTGATGGTAAAATATCTTTAAGCGTAAAAAACATAGGGCAGCTAAACAAACTCATCAATAATATTCAAAAAGTTGAAGGGGTTAAAAATGTAGAGCGTGTTAATAGAATGTAAATATCATTCTAACAAAAGTGTTTTTTTATAAAGAAATAAACGTAAATTTGTTGTTTCGTAAAAGTAAAACTGATGAGTAATTCTACTGAAAATCAAGAAATAGTTAAAAAAGTATTCACTTCATATTTAGAAGAAAATAAACATAGAAAAACTCCAGAACGCTATGCTATTCTTCAAGAAATTTATGATGCTGATGAACATTTTGATATAGAATCTTTATATATTAAAATGAAAAATAAAAATTATAGAGTAAGTAGAGCTACTCTATACAATACTATAGATTTACTTTTAGATTGTAATCTAGTGAGAAAACATCAATTTGATGGACAAACTATGGCTCGTTACGAAAAAAGTTATTTCGATAAAAATCATGATCATGTTATTTTTACTGATTCTGGTGAAGTAAAAGAATTTTGCGACCCTAGAATACAAATCATCAAAAAAACAATCGAAGATATTTTTGATATTAACATTCACAATCATTCACTTTATTTTTACGGAACAAAAAAAAATAAATAAATTTTTAATTAACAGTTTATAAAATAAACAATTACAAAATTATAAAATGGCAGTAGATTTATTACTAGGCTTACAATGGGGAGATGAAGGAAAAGGTAAAATTGTAGACGTACTTACCAAAAATTATGATATCATAGCTCGTTTTCAAGGAGGACCAAATGCAGGTCATACTTTAATTTTTGATGGCGAAAAGCATGTATTACACACAATCCCTTCAGGTATTTTTCATGATAAAGCCTTAAATGTAGTTGGTAATGGAGTTGTAATAGATCCTGTAATATTTAAAAAAGAATTAGAAAATTTAGATAAACATAAAATAAACTATACATCTAAATTACTAATTTCGAGAAAAGCACATTTAATTTTACCTACACATAGATTATTAGATGCTGCATCAGAAACCTCTAAAGGTAAAGCTAAAATTGGTTCTACATTAAAAGGTATTGGCCCAACTTATATGGACAAAACTGGTAGAAACGGAATGCGTGTTGGAGATTTAGAATTAGAAAACTGGAAAGATAAATATGATGCATTAACTGCAAAACATATTAAAATGTTAGAGTTTTTTGATGTTCAAATAGAATATGATTTAAAAGAATTAGAAACTGAATTTTGTAAAGGAATAGACAAATTAAGAACACTACAATTTATTGATAGTGAAGAGTTTTTAAATCAAGCAATAAAAGATAAAAAAACAATATTAGCAGAAGGTGCTCAAGGTTCATTATTAGATATAGATTTTGGAACTTACCCTTTTGTAACGTCTTCAAACACAACAGCAGCTGGTGCTTGTACAGGTTTAGGTGTTGCACCTAATAAAATTGGTGATGTATTTGGAATTTTTAAAGCTTATACTACTAGAGTTGGTTCTGGACCATTCCCAACTGAATTATTTGATGAAGATGGAGAAACAATGGGAAGAGTTGGTCATGAATTTGGTGCTACAACTGGTAGACCTAGAAGATGTGGTTGGTTAGATTTAGTTGCACTAAAATATGCTGTAGATGTTAATGGTGTTACTCAATTAATGATGATGAAAGGTGATGTACTTTCTGGTTTTGATACTTTAAAAGTATGTACTTCTTATAATTATAAAGGAGAAAAAATTACACATTTACCTTACAATATTGAGCCAGAGAATGTGTCTGTAAACTATACAGAGTTTAAAGGTTGGAACGAAGATTTAACTAAAATGACTTCAGTTGACGAACTTCCAAAAAACTTAATGGATTACATTGCCTTCATAGAAAAAGAAACAGGAGTACCTGTAAAAATTGTTTCTGTAGGGCCAGATAGAAAACAAACTATTATTAGATAATAGATTTATCTTAATATTAAGAAGTTGAGATATTCTTTTCATTATTTTTGTCACAAAACAAATCTTTTGAAAAGAATATTTTTTTTGTTATTCATTTTAAATTCATTTTTTCTTTTAGCTCAAGAAAAAAAGAAAATCGAATATACTGCTGAAATTCAAGAAGTTGATGAGATAAAATATCCAGGAGCAACAATTCTATTGGGTAATGTAAAAATGAAGCATGAAGGTATAGATCTTACCTGTCAGCAAGCATTATATTATCAAAAGCAAAATTTCTTTAAAGCTATTGGTAATGTATTAATAAAACAAGGTGATACAATTACCCAAACTTCAAAATATGCAGATTATGATGCTAATTCTAAACAAGCACTTTCTTGGGGAGATGTAGTTTTGAAAGATCCTACAATGACACTTACAACAGATATACTTCAATTTGATAGGATTAATCAAAAACTATATTATAGAAGTTATGCTACTATAAGAGATAACACAAATACTTTAAAAAGTAAAAACGGTAATTACTATTTAGAAAACAAAAAATTTACTGCCACAACAAGAGTTACAGTGGTCAATCCTGAACATAATTTAAAATCTAATCATTTAGATTATTACACCAATTCTGGTTTAGCTTATTTGTATGGGGCTTCTACAATTACAAATACTCAAAACGAAAATAAACTATATGCAGAAAAAGGCTTTTATAATACTAAAACTGATATTTCACATTTTACTAAAAATGCAAAACTCTATTTAAAAGAAAGAACAGTTGAAGGAGATAGTTTGTATTATGACAAGAAAAAAGGATTTGCTTCTGCGACTAACAATATTAAAGTCATAGATACTGTTCAAAATTTTATTTCTAAAGGAAATTATGCAGAGCTTTTTGAGAAAAAAGATTCTTTATTTATTATAAAAAGAGCTGTTGCAATATCAATTATAGATAAAGATTCTATGTTTATACATGGTGATACTTTGTTAGTTACTGGTAAACCTAAAAAAAGAATAATTAGAACTTATCATAATGTAAAAATCTTTAAATCTGACTTGCAAGGTAAATGCGATTCTATTCATACAAACCAAGAAACTGGTTATACCAAAATGTATAGAAACCCAGTAATCTGGTCAGATAAAAATCAAATAACTGGTGATTCAATTTTTTTACAATCTAATTTAGAAACAGAAAAATTAGACTCATTAAAAGTGTTTAATAATGCCTTTATAAACTCTAAAGATTCACTATCTAAAGATAACTTTAATCAAATTAAAGGTAGAAATATGTATGGTAAATTTTATGAAAATAAATTAAAGTATCTATTAGTTAAAGGTAATGCAGAATCTGTTTATTTTAATAGAAATGAGCAAACTAAAGTATTAGAAACCATTACCAAAGAAATTTCAAGTAACATTGAGTTTACCTTAGAAAAAGGAGAAGTGCAATCTATAAAATATCTAACTCAATCAGATGGAAAAACTTATCCTCCATCTATGTTTCCAGAAGAAAGTAAAAAGTTAAAAGGTTTTATTTGGAGAGAAGATGAACAACCCAAAAAGAAAGAGGATATCTTTTTAAAAGATGGAGAAAAAGACAATACTCCTGTTAAGAAAATAGAACCTAAAATAGAACCAGCTATAATACCAAAAAAAGATAAAAAGGCTAAGAAGAAAATAGAGGTAGAAATAGATCAATAATTTTGAAATCAGATTTTTTTACATATCAAGCACAAACTTCTCCTCATCCTTTAGCTTTAGAAATTTCTCATGCTAAAGGCAGTTATATTTATGATACTTCAGGAAAAAAATATTTAGATTTTGTAGCAGGAGTTTCTGCAAATAGTTTGGGTCATAATCATCCAAAAGTATCAGAAGCTATTAAAAATCAGATAGATAAATATACACATGTTATGGTGTATGGAGAATTTATACAAGAGCCTCAAGTAGATTTGTGTAAATTATTAGCTCAAAACTCACCTAAAACTTTAAATGCTGTCTATTTAACCAACTCTGGAACAGAAGCTACAGAAGGAGCAATAAAACTTGCAAAAAGAGTAACAAATAGATTTGAAATTATAGCCGCAAAAAATGCTTATCATGGAAATACTCAAGGTGCTATGAGTGTTTCTGGTGCAGAACAACAAAATAGAGCTTTTAGACCTTTAATTCCTGGCACAAAATTTATCAGCTTTAATTGTGATTTTTGCTTACATCAAATTACAGAAAAAACAGCCGCAGTTATTTTTGAAACTATACAAGGTGGAGCAGGATTTATAGAACCACAAGGTAATTTTTTAGCTAAAGTAAAAGCAAAATGTGATGAAGTTGGAGCGCTTTTGATTTTAGATGAAATACAAACAGGAATTGGAAGAACTGGAAAATTCTGGGGATTTGAAAATTATAATGTTACTCCAGATATTATTATTACTGGAAAAGGTTTGGGTGGTGGAATGCCAATTGGAGCATTTATCGCTTCTAATAAACACATGAGTTTATTAAAAGAAAATCCAAAACTAGGTCATATTTCTACTTTTGCAGGTCACCCTGTAATAGCTGCAGCAGGTAAAGCAACTGTAAATGAAATTTTACAAACAAAACTTATTTCAGAAACATTAAAGAAAGAAAAATTAATACGTAAGTACTTACAACATAATTTAATTATAGAAATAAGAGGAAAAGGACTAATGCTTGCTGCCATAGTTGAAACACCAGAATTAGCTGCAAAAATTATTTATAAATGTCTTGATAAAGGACTAATATTATTCTTTTTACTTTTTGAAGGAAGAGCTTTAAGAATTACTCCTCCACTGAATATTACTGATGAAGAAATAAAAAAAGGATGCTCTATTATTTTAGAGAGTATTAACGAAATAGCAAAATAAAAAAAGACCTATCAAATCTTTTGATAGGTCTTTCATAAAATTTAACTAGTAATGTAAATATATTATAATACTTTAACGTTTACTGCGTTTAATCCTTTTCTACCTTCTTTTAAGTCAAACTCAACTTCGTCATTTTGACGAATTTCATCTACTAATCCAGAAATGTGTACAAAGTGTTCTTTGTTTGTTCCTTCTTCTGTGATAAATCCAAATCCTTTAGACTCATTGAAGAATTTTACGGTACCTTTACTCATATAAAAAATATTGTGCTGCAATTTGTTTATAGCAGCGAATTGTTAAAGCACAAAGATACTTCTAAATATGTTAAGTTAATGTAAATTATTGATTTTCTATAAATTAGAAGCTTAAAGCTTGTTTATTAAGCCTTTAACCTCATTAAATTCATCAATAATTTCTTGCAAAACCATTTTTACTGGTTTTATTTCATCAATTAAACCTGCAATTTGTCCTATTTCTAGTTCTCCTTCATCTAAATCACCTTCAAACATTCCTTTTTTTGCCCTTGCTCTTCCTAATAAATCCTTTAATTCTTCTTTAGTTGGATTGTTTTCATATAAACGCTGAACATCATTAAAAAACTTATTTTTTACCATACGAACAGGAGCTAGTTCTTTTAAAGTTAAATGAGTGTCACCATCTTTAACATTAACAATAGTTTGCTTAAAATTGGTATGTGCAGAAGATTCTAAAGTAGCTGCAAACCTACTTCCTATTTGTACAGCATCTGCACCCAAAACCATTGCAGCAAGCATTCCTCTTCCTGTAGCAATACCTCCAGCAGCGATAACAGGAATTTTTACAACCTCTTTAACCATTGGTATTAAAGTAAACGTTGTGGTTTCTTCACGTCCATTATGCCCACCAGCTTCAAAACCTTCACAAACAACAGCATCCACTCCAGCTGCTTCTGCTTTTAAAGCAAACTTTACAGAACTGACTACATGAACAACTGTAATTCCTTTTTCTTTTAAAAAAGATGTCCAAGTTTTTGGATTTCCTGCAGAAGTAAATACAATTTTAACACCTTCTTCTACAATAATATTCATGATTTCCTCAATTTGAGGATATAACATAGGTACATTTATACCAAAAGGTTTATCTGTAGCTTTTTTACATTTTTGAATATGTTCTCTTAAAACATCTGGATACATAGATCCAGCACCAATTAATCCTAAACCACCTGCATTAGAAACTGCTGAGGCTAGTTTCCAACCAGAAACCCAAATCATTCCTCCTTGAATTACTGGATACTCAATATTGAAAAGATTTTTGATTGCTTTTGACATACGTTTATTTAAAATTTAGTTTTATGAAATAATTAGAAGGTACTTTTCTGTTTAAATGAATAGCTGGCTCCCAACCTTTAATGTTTTTAAAAAAAGTAATTAATTCTTGTTTAACATTATTTGGAGCATACCCATAAATTTCAACATCATCTATGTTACCATTTATATCTATAGAAAAATCTACATATAAATCTCCTATTAACTTGTAATTAATGGTTTTAGTAAATTTTTTAAGCTTATTTCTAAACTTATTTATACCTCCTTTAAATCTTTGTTCCCTAGTACAACAATCTTCTTTTACATTAATTAATTTTCCAAATTCATCAAAATAAAATTGTTTTATTAGAGTATCATTTTTAAAAAAACCTCTTGCTGCAATTTTACCATTAAAATGAAAAAATTTCCAAACCCCATTTCTTTTACCATTTTTATATGATCCTTCATAATTAACATTTCTGTTTGGAAACCAAGCTTTAGTTCTTCCATTTCTTAAACCTTTTTGATTATAATAGATTATAGAAGAAATACTATCATTTTTATCAAAAGTTATAAATTGGCCAATTTTTTGCTGACTATCTTTTGTTTTTGAGTGCCAAAAACAAAAAAGATGACCATTTGCTTTGTACCTTTCAAATCTCCATAAAGTATCATTCTTTTTTATTAATACTTCAATGAATTTTAAATCATTTGGTTTTGATAAGAATTTCTGATTATTGAAATTATAGAAATTTATAATAGTATCTTTTTGTGAAAAAGTACACAAAGAAAAAAAAACCAATATTATAAAAAATGTTCTTTTCAAATAATGAATTTAAAATTAAGATATGACTCCAGAACCTAACAACTCTTCATTCTTATACCATGCCACAAATTGTCCTTCTTGTATGGCAGATTGTTTATTATCAAAACAAACATACAAACCTTCTTTAAATTGATATAAGGTTGCTTTTTCTAATTGCTGTCTATAACGAATTCTAGCCTCTACTTCCATAGTGTCTCCTACTTGTAAAGCTAAATCTTCACGAATCCAATGTATTTCTTCATTTGTAACAAATAGAACATTTCTATACAATCCTGCATGGTTTTTTCCTTCTCCTGTATAAATAATGTTTTCTTCAACATCTGTTTCAATAACAAATAAAGGTTCTTTTGTACCACCAACTGCTAAGCCTTTTCTTTGACCTTTGGTAAAATAATGTGCTCCTTGATGTTTACCCACTACTTTACCATCTTCTTTTATATAATAGAATTTGGTCGAAAAATATTTTAGCTCTGCTTCTTTATTCTCAAATCTGGGAATAGATTTGGTATATTGACTAAAATCATTTGGTATTTGAACAATTTCACCTTCTTTAGGTTTTAATTTTTGTTGTAAAAATTCAGGTAAACGTACTTTTCCTATAAAACATAAACCTTGTGAGTCTTTCTTTTCTGCAGTAATTAAATCTGCTTCTTTAGCTATTTCCCTTACTTCTGGCTTGGTTAACTCACCAATTGGAAATAAAGCTTTAGCTAATTGCTCTTGAGATAATTGACATAAAAAATAAGATTGATCTTTATTATTGTCTTTTCCTGTTAATAATTTATACACTATTTTCCCATTAACCTCCTCTTCTGCTTTTCTACAATAATGCCCAGTAGCCACATAATCTGCACCCAATTTTAAAGCAACATCCATAAAGACATCAAACTTTATTTCACGATTACAAAGTACATCAGGATTTGGAGTTCTTCCTTTTTCATACTCATCAAACATATAATCTACAATACGTTCTTTGTATTGTTCACTTAAATCTACTACTTGAAAAGGAATCCCTAATTTTTGAGCTACAATCATAGCATCGTTACTATCTTCTAACCAAGGGCATTCATTAGAAATCGTCACTGAATCATCATGCCAATTTTTCATAAAAAGCCCAATAACTTCATATCCTTGTTCTTTAAGTAAATGTGCTGTAACACTAGAATCTACTCCACCAGAAAGACCAACAACTACTCTTTTCATTCTTAACTTTTGAGATTGCAAAGTTACACTTTTGAATGCGATTTAGAAATTGATAGTATTGATATAGCTATTTTAAAAATTGATATATTCTTTTTAATTCTAATTTTGTTTTTTGATCTGTTGATTTTAAAATTAGATTATTCTTATCTATTGAAAATTGATAAAATTGAAATTGAGGTTTATCTCCATAATTTACCATTTGGATTTCTGGTTTGTGAGCATAAACTTTATAAATTCCATAAGTTTTTCCTTGAGGATAATTCTCAAAAACATAAGTATTATCCGATCTTAAAAATAAGGTAGCTTTATCATCTGGATTTAAAGTAGATGTTACGCTTTTATCATTAATAGAAATTGTTTCTATTTTCCACAAACCCATTAATCTATTTCCTTCTGATTTTGGTATTATCTCTGCTCTTTCTAAAATAACACTTACATTTTCTCCATCTTCTGTTCTATTCCAAATCATGCTTCCATTTTCAAATTTTATATTAAATGGTCCTGACTTATCTATTAAGCCATTTGTGTTTTTAACTGATAATTGATTATTTTCATTTAAAAACCCAACTACCTTCAGAATGTTGCAACCAACCATTACCTGAGGTTTGTGTGGAGTCTTTATTAAAACGCATCCATCTTGCTATAGGTGTCATTTCATTATTCCCCATTTTTACTTTTTTTACTACCCAAAGTCCATATATTGTATCTTCATTTTTTACCTGCTTTTGTTGGCAAAAGAAAATAAATAATAACATTAAAAGTAAAACTCCAATTTTTAAGTTATTCATTTTTCTTAAATTTTTTATTTTTTTCAATTTCTTTTTCGTCTGCAACTTCACCATCTAAATAAAAATCCCACTTCCCCACTCTTTTTCCATTTTTATAAATTCCTTTTTCTTTTAAATTTCCATTTAATTCAAAATATTTGGCAAGTCCATTTGGCTTATCATTTTTATAAATAATCTCTTCAATTAAAATTCCATCACTTGAGTATTTTTTAGAAACACCATCTTTAACTCCATTCTTATAAAACGTTTCTTCAGTAATTTTTCCATTAGGATAGTAATTAATTAATGTACCTTCTAACTTACCATTATTGTAGAATTCTTCTGACATTAATTTTCCGTTTTTAAAGAAATATTTCCAAGCTCCTACTCTAGTTTTATCAATAAAATAACCTTTACTTTCTAATTTTCCTTTGATCGAATAAAATTCAACAGCCACAGAATCATTTGCTCTTTTGTATCTTTTGATAATTGAAGGTTTTTTTGGAAAACCCTCTTTATAAAATTTAAAAACGCCTATTTCTTTACCATTTTTAAAAGCTCCTTCATAACGAATTGTTCCATTTTTATAAAACTTTTTCCAGACACCTGTTCGTTTTTTATTAGCGTCAAACTGATTTATTTTTTGGGCTTTCATTGAAAAACTTAAAAAAAAGCAACCAAAAAAAAGTGAAACAAAAACAAGTCTTTTTATATTTAACATCAATCTATTATTTAGAGTAAATATACATTAATCGAACTAAAAATGAGCATCAATTATCTAACTCAAGAACTCAATAACATCGAAAATGCTAAAAGAGAAAACAGACAAAGAGTCACAAATATTGTGTTAGATAATAAAGATTTAATGCAAGATTTAGTCGATATTACTTTTGATGTAAATAACAAAGTTTCTATAAAAGCTGCTTGGATTTTAGAATGGATATGCACTCATCATACCATAAATTTGATTTTGCCTTATTTAGATAAATTTACTTTAAATATCAAAAAATTACAATTTGATAGTGCTATTAGACCTTGTGCAAAAATTTGTGAGCAACTTGCAGCAGCATATCATAAAAGACAAAATTTTGAAGTTTTAGAAAAACTAAATTCACAACACATTGATGCTATAATAGAAACAGGATTTGATTGGTTAATTACACCACAAAAAATTGCAGTTAGAGCTTACACTATGCATACTTTATATTTATTTGGTTTACAAAAAAAATGGATTCATGATGAGTTAAAACATTTAATTGAGACTAAAATTATACACGAAAGTAAAGGCACAAAAGCTAGAGGCAAACATATTCTAGCTTTAATAGAAAAACATCAAAAATCTCGTATATAAATCTATACAAATGCCTATTTTTGCATTTTAGATTTAACAAATGAAATTAACTCAATTAAACGCTATTTCTCCTATTGATGGACGTTATAGAAACAAAATATCAAAATTAGCAGATTACTTTTCAGAAGAAGCTTTAATAAAATATCGTGTTCGAGTAGAAATCGAATATTTTATTGCACTTTGTAAAATACCTTTGCCTCAATTAGTAGACTTTAATACAGATTTATTTGACGATTTACGTAAAATTTATATTGATTTTACTGCAGAAGATGCTCAAAAAATTAAGGATATTGAGAAAGTAACCAATCATGATGTTAAGGCAGTTGAGTATTTTATTAAAGAAAAATTTGATGCTTTAGGTTTACAAAAAGATAAAGAATTTATTCACTTTGGGTTAACCTCTCAAGACATTAACAACACTGCTATTCCTTTATCTATAAAGGAAGCAATGAATGATGTTTTTGTACCAGCTTACTTTGAAGTTCTAAAAAAATTGCAAGAATTAGTTATTGAGTGGAAAGACATTTCTATGTTAGCAAGAACTCATGGTCAGCCAGCATCACCAACAAGATTAGGTAAAGAAGTAGATGTTTTTGTAACTCGTTTAAAAGAACAATTTAATTTACTAAATGATATACCAAGTGCTGCTAAATTTGGTGGAGCAACAGGTAATTACAATGCTCATAAAGTAGCATATCCTAAAATTGATTGGAAAGCTTTTGGAACTGATTTTGTTCAAGAAAAATTAGGTTTACAACACTCATTTCCTACAACACAGATAGAACATTATGATCACATGGCTGCTCTATTTGACACTTTAAAAAGAATAAATACCATTATTATAGATTTAGATAGAGATTTCTGGACTTATGTATCTATGGATTATTTTAAACAAAAAATTAAAAAAGGTGAAGTTGGTTCTTCTGCAATGCCACATAAAGTAAATCCTATAGATTTTGAAAACTCAGAAGGAAATTTAGGAATTGCCAATGCAATTTTTGAACACTTATCTGCAAAATTACCAATATCTAGATTGCAACGTGATTTAACAGATAGTACTGTTTTACGTAATGTTGGAGTACCTTTTGGACATACAATTATAGGTTTTACATCAACTTTAAAAGGGTTAAACAAGCTTTTATTAAATAAAGAAAAGTTTGAACAAGATTTAGAAAATAATTGGGCTGTTGTTGCAGAAGCTATACAAACAATATTAAGAAGAGAAGCTTATCCTAATCCATATGAAGCTCTAAAAGGTTTAACAAGAACAAACGAAAAGATTAATCAAAAATCTATTGCTAACTTTATAGATACTTTAGAAGTTTCTGATGATATTAAAACAGAATTAAAAGCAATAACACCAAGTAATTACACAGGTATATAATGAGAAAACTATTTATTTTTCTTTTTGGAATATTAACTTTAATATCATGTAAATCTGAATTTGAAGATAATTCAGATAAATTTAAAACTGGTGTTTTTGAAATACCAGCTGGAGATGATTTTGTAAAAGAAACCATTATAAGAAAAGATAGTATCCAGATTAGTAAATATGGAGACAATATTGATACTTTATCTATAAAATGGAAAAATAATTTTTTCTATACTTTAAGATATATCAATCCAAAAAACAGTTTACAAAAAGACCCTATGTTTGTACAAATTAATAAGATAAAAAAAGATTCTTATGATTTTACTGTAAAAATTGGCTTCTCTAAATTCACAAAAAAGGGTACAATTTTCAAGATAAAATAAAATGGAAATTTTTCTTTATGCTGAAACATGGATATCGTTATTAACCCTAACTTTTTTAGAAATAGTTTTAGGGATAGATAACATTATATTTATCTCAATATCAGCAAATAAACTACCAAAAAAACATATAAAAAAAGCAACTTTAGTTGGGCTTAGTTTAGCAATGATAACTCGTATTTTGTTATTATTTAGTGTGTCTTATTTAATTGCTTTAAAAGATCCGTTTTATAGTTTAGACATAGGTTGGTTTAAAACAGGATTAACAGGACAAAGTATAATACTTTTTTTAGGTGGTATTTTTCTTTTGTATAAGAGTACTAAAGAAATTCGTCAAAAAATAGAAGACACAAATCAAGAAGCAGTCTTAAAAACACCAAGAGTAGTTTCATTTACAAATGTTATTATTCAGATTATTTTAATAGATATTGTTTTTTCTTTTGATAGTATTTTAACAGCAGTTGGTATGACTAATGGTGTTGAAGGCGCTTTAACTATAATGGTTATTGCTGTTATTGTTTCTATTATTATAATGATGATTTTTTCTCAGCCTATAAATACTTTTGTAAACAATAATCCAACCATACAAATGTTGGCATTGTCCTTTTTAATTTTAATAGGTTTTATGCTAATAGCAGAAGGAGCTCATTTATCACATACTGAATTTTTTAACAATTCTGTTGGAGTAATTCCTAAAGGATATTTGTATTTTGCAATCGCTTTTTCTTTAGCAGTTGAATTATTAAATTTAAAGTCAAGAAAAAAAGAGTAATGTTTAAAAACAAGAGTTTTGCTAATTTAATTACTGTTACACTACTGGTAATATTTTTTTTACCAATAGCGATTCTTGCTTTTCATTCGTTAACAAATCATAAACATGAAATATGTTTTTCTAAAACAGAACAACATATACATGATAAAGATTTAGACTGTACTCTTCATTTATACAAACAAAGTAATTCGTTTTTAGTTGATTCAGATTATCAGTTTTTTAATAATTCTGAAATTCAATCATATGAAACATTACAACAAAATTTCTTAAAAAATCATCAGCAATTATCGTTTTCTTTAAGAGGGCCACCTCTTTATGTTCTAGCTTAAAAAACTTAAACAGAACATAGAAAAATAATATGCAAAAACTATTAATTTTTTGTGCTTTTTTATTGTGTTTTTATAATACAAAAGCTCAAAATTGTACATATTCACTTAAAGGTAAAGTAACTGATTTTCACGACAATACTTCTATTGTTGGTGCATCCATTCATATTGTTAACTTAAACAAGTTTGCCACTTCAAATTTTGATGGAGAATTTGTATTTAACAATTTATGTGAAGGAAAACTAACTATAGAAATTAAGCACATTGCTTGTGAAACTAAAAGAATTGTATTTACATTAACCAAAGATACTTTTAAAGAAATATCTCTAGAACATCATCTAGAAGAATTAAAAGAAGTTGTTGTAAAAACAAATACAAAAACAGAAGTTACAAGCATTGAGCAATCTTTAAAGAAAGAGGTTATCACAAATTTTACAGATAAATCTTTAGGAGATGCTTTAAATACAATAAGTGGAGTCTCATCTCTAAATACTGGTAATACTATAGTAAAACCAATGATTCATGGTTTACACAGTAGTAGATTATTAATAATAAATAATAATGTACGAATGTTTGATCAAGAATGGGGAGATGAACATGCACCTAATATAGATATTAATGCTAGTGACAGGATAGATGTTGTAAAAGGTGCTAATTCTTTAAAGTATGGAAGTGATGCTATTGGTGGTTTAATTCTTATAAAGCCTAAAAAATACGCAATTAAAGATAGCCTTTTTGGTAGTACAATAACATCTTTAAACTCAAATGGGTTTGGAGGTAGTATTAATTCTGAAATTGTTAAAACTTATAATTCTGGTTGGTATAGTAAATTACAAGCTAATTATAGAAAATTTGGTGATTTTAGAGCTCCAAATTACTATTTAACTAATAGTGGTTTAGAAAATATAAACACCTCATTTAGAATAGGTTTTAATTCTTATGTAAAAGGTTTTGATGCATATTATAGCTATGTAAATAATAAGCTAGCTATTTTACAATCTTCACATATTGGTAATGTAAATGATTTAGTAGCAGCTATTAATAGTCAAACACCAAGAATAACTGATGATTTTTCTTATGATATAAATTATCCTAGACAAAGTATAGTTCATCATTTAGGAAAAGTTGAAGCTTACAAACGTTTTAAAAACTTTGGTAAGTTATCTGTACAATATGATTTTCAATTAAACAGAAGAAAAGAGTTTGATTCTAGAAGAGGAGATTTAAGTAACATACCTGTAATAGATTTAAGATTATTTACAACTAGTATTCAACCAGATTTACAAATAGATTATATAGAAGATTTTAGAATAAATACAGGTCTTTTAGTGCGTTATCAGCAAAACGATGCTGTATCTGGTACAGGTGCAAGTCCATTAATTCCAGATTATGATAAATATGAAGCAGGAATTTATGCAATTGTAAACTATGATTTAAATGAAAGTACAGAGGTTAATGCAGGTTTACGTTATGATTATTCTAGAGTAGATGCTAGAAAAAGATATAGTTTGTCAGATTGGAATGATAAAAATTATGATGTGTTATTTCCTGAATTCGAAATAGGTGAAATTGATGGCTCTAGAATTGTAACTAGACCAACTTTTACATTTAATAACATATCTGCTAGCTTAGGTATCTCTAAACGTTTTAATACAGATTATGCTTTTTTGTTTAATTATGGATTAGCACAAAGAGTTCCAAATCCTTCTGAATTGTTTAGTGATGGTTTGCATCATAGTGCAGCAAGAATAGAAACAGGTTTATTAACAATTGGTAAAGAAACTGCCAATAAATTTGTAGCGTCTTTTGAAAGAACAAATGAAAATTTTGGTTTTTCTATTAGTCCCTACTACAAAAACATAAACAACTTTATTCAACTAATACCAACAGGAATTAGAACAACTATAAGAGGAGCTTTTCCTGTTTGGGAATACAATCAAGTAAATGCACAAATTTTTGGAGTTGATATTGATATCAATAAAAAAATAGCAAATCAATTCGATTACATTGGTAGTTTAAGTTTATTACAAGGAGATAATTTAACAGATGACATTGCTTTAATTCATATGCCATCTGCTAATTTTAGTAATAGAATAGTATATAAAAATAATGAGTTTCATGAGCTAAAATTAAGTATTCATCAAAGAACTGTTTTTCAACAAAATAGATTTCCAGATTATAATTTTACCACATTTAACCCAACAACACAACAAGATGTTTTAGTAGATATAAGTTCTACTCCACCAAGCTATACACTGTTTGGTTTTAATTCATCTGCTGTTTTTTATCCATTTAAAAAAGGTAGTTTACAATTAGAATTTAATGTAGACAACCTTTTTAATGTAGCTTATAGAGAAAATTTAAACAGACTTCGTTATTTCGCTGATGAATTAAGAAGAAATGTTAACCTTAAAATTAAAATTAATTATTAAAAAATATTTAAAAATGAAAAAATTAAACATTTTAAAATCAATTAAATTATTAGCAATATTATTTGTATCAACTATAGTGATGACAAGTTGTTCAGACGATCATGACCACGATCATGACCATGAAGGAGAACTAATAACTACAGTAAGTTATACTTTAACAAATGGTAATGATGTAGTTACTTTAACTTTTCAAGATATAGATGGAGATGGACCAAATCTACCTTCTACAACTATTTCTGGTCCATTAACTGCAAATACAACTTACACTGGTTTAGTGCAATTATTAAATGAAACTACATCTCCTGCTGAAAATATAACTAATGAAGTACAACAAGAAGGAGATGAACATGAGTTCTTTTATGTTTCTACAGTGAGTGGCTTAACAATTACTAAAACAGATACAGATGGTAATGGAAATCCTTTAGGAATTTCGACTTCTTTATCAACAGGAACAGCTGGATCTGGAAGTATAACAGTTATTTTAAAGCATGAGCCAACAAAACCAAATAATGGAACAGCTGCTGGAGCTGGAGGAAGTACAGATGTAGAAGTAACTTTTAATGTTACTGTACAATAGAATTATTAGTTAAGTTTTTATGAAAAACATAATTAAAGTTATTCTTTTTTCTCTAGTTATCATAAGCTGTGATCCAGTAGCAGATATGGAAGCAAACATCAAAAATTTAACAGACACATCTCTAAATATTGATTTTGTTTCTTCTGATGTAAACTTGAGAAAAATACTAACAATAGCGCCAAATGAAGTTGTGCTATTTCAAGAAGGTTTTGATATTGGTAACACTCATTTAGAGCCATCTCTTATAGATTATGACTCTGTAGTAATTAGAGATAATAATCAAAGTATATTAAAAATATACAAACCTAATGAGAGTGGTAAAAATATTTATAACATAAAAAATTGGATAGCAAAAGAGCCTTCTAAAAGATTTTTTGTGTATGATTATGAAGTTACTAATAATGATATTAAATAGCTTTTATTAAATATAGAATCTAAAATAGCAACTAAATTTAGTTGCTATTTTGTTTTTAAATTTGTTGATTTCTAAATGTAATATGAAAAGAAGTAAAGTTTTAGAAGAGATTATAAAAGGTTACAGAAATGTAATACTAGAAAGATATCAATATAAAAGTTTAATTGAAGAATACCCTCTACCAACAACAATAAATAAAGATATAGTTAACGGATTAAGAAATTATTTTTTAACCTATGTTTACCCAGATTTAAAAAGAAGAGAAGAATTAAATGAAGCATTTAATACGTTAGATGCTTTTATAAAACAACCAGAAAAGCTTTTTAATATTGTTTTAGAATCATTTAAATTATTATTTACTCATGGTAAACATCTTCCTAAAATTTTTAGTGCAGGATTAAAAGCAATGAAATCATTTAGAGGTGCTACAAAATTTGAAAATGCACTTGTAGACATTGCTTTATATAAAAAAATAAAACCACCTTATAAAACAGATAAAATAAACGAATTAATTAAACTACTTTCCTACTCAGAAATTGAAGAATTTGTTTTAAGCACTGAAGCTTTTTTTAATATTGTGCATGATAAAATTCTTGTTGAAAAAATAAAAGAAATAATAGCATTTCTAATAAAGAAAATGAAAAACAAACCAAATGTATTTTCTAAAAAAGAAGTAAATGGTTTACAATTAGCATTAACAACAATTTCTGAAGGAGAAAAAATGCTTAATAAGCTAACAGAAAAAGATCAAAAAATATTAATAGAATTTGTGGTTCAAATTGAAAATGACAACTTAAAAAATATTTTTAATAATTAATCTATTGCACATATTTTGTTCTTTTTAAAGTAGAAAGAATTATTAAAGATGCTAAAAAGAAAAGTGCTAAACACAAAACACTCCATTGCATAGAATCTGTAATTGCATACAATAAACCATAAACAAAAGTACCTAACACAATTGCTATTTTTTCTGTTACATCATAAAAGCTAAAGAATATTGCATGATCTTCTGTCTCTGGCAATAATTTAGAATAAGTAGATCTTGTAAGAGATTGTATTGCTCCTAAAACCAAACCTAAAACACCTCCTAAACTATAAAAATAAATAGAAACATTTGGCAAATCTTTATGTAATAAAAATGCACAAAAACAAACAATCATCCATATAATAATGGTTACTTTTAATGCAAAGAAATTTCCTTTTTTTTCAGATATTCTAGAAAATAAAAAAGCTCCTAAAATTGCAACTATCTGAATCAATAAAACTGTAATAATTAGGTCAATAGTTTCTAAACCTAATTCTGTTGACCCAAAAATAGTTGCCAATAAAATTATAGTTTGTACACCAACGCTTAATAGAAAAAAAGCAATTAAAAACTTTTTTAAAGTAGGATATTCTATTACTTGTTTTGCTACAATTTTAAGTTCTCTAAAACCTCTCCAGATATAATCTTCTTTTGGTTTTTTATTATAAACATTATTAGGCAATCTTTTAAAAGTTATTTGTGCAAAACCAATCCACCAAATACCAACTAAAACAAATGATATTCTTGAAGCCATACCAGATGTTATACCGAATAAATCTGGTTTTTGTATTAATATTAAATTAATTACTAATAATATAACAGATCCAATATAACCATAAATAAATCCTTTTGCACTAGCTCTATCTTGTTGTTCTGGATGAGCAACTTCAGGTAAATATGCATTATAAAATACTAAGCTTGCCCAAAATCCAACACTTGCTAAAATGGTAAAAACAACACCAATCCAAACTGTATCTATTCCATCAAAAAAATATAAACTACAAACAGATAAACCTCCCATCCAACAGAAAAATTTCATAAACTTTTTCTTATTACCTGTGTAATCTGCAATACCAGAAAGAATTGGAGAAATAAATGCAACAATTAAAAAAGAAAAAGATAATGCATAGCTATATAAACTATCTGGATGATCCCAATCCATAAAAAGAAAAGAAACTGTTTTACCTTCTGTAACTGCACTATAGTATAATGGAAAAACAGCTGTACTAATTACTAAAGAATATACAGAGTTTGCCCAATCATAAAAAGCCCAACTATTAATTAATTTACTATCACCAATTTTTAACATATGCTTATTTATAAAAAAAACCGTCCAAAATTAATTTTTGAACGGTTACAAGATAGTAATTCTATTTATTCTTTGTTTTAACTTTTAAGTTGACTATTAAATTTAGCTGCTAATTGTTTTGCAGTTGGTAAATAACTTTTTAAATCTTGAATTCTTGATTCGTTTGTTGGGTGTGTACTTAAAATTTCTGGTCCTTTACTACCTGTTGTTTTTTGACTCATTCTAACCCAAACTTCAGCAGCTTCTGTTCCTTCATAACCTGCCATAATCATAAAAACTAAACCTAATCTATCTGCTTCTCTTTCATGAGTTCTACTAAATTTTAGCATCCCTAAACCAGAACCTATACCAAAAGCAGTGTTCCAAATTTGTTGTGAACTTTCACTAGAGCCAGATGTACCTAATGCTACAGCTATACCTCCTATTTGTTGCAATTGTCCTTGAGACATTCTTTCTTGTCCATGTTTTGCAAAAGCGTGAGCAACCTCATGACCCATAACTGCAGCAACTCCATCTTCATTTGCACAAATTGGCATGATACCAGTATAAAAAACAACTTTACCTCCTGGCATACACCAAGCATTTACGGTTTTGTCTTCAATTAAATTAAATTCCCACTTGTAAGCATTTGCTTCTTCTGTCATTCCATTAGCTCTCATAAAACGATCTACAGCTGCTGCAATGTTTTTTCCAACCTCTTTTACTTGGTTAGTCATTGCTCTATTATTAGATACTTTATTTTCTTTTAAAAAATTACTGTATTGTGCAAAACTTGCAGGTAATACTTGTGCATCACTTACAAAATTAACTCTTTTTCTACCTGTAAGTGGTACAGTACTGCACTCTACAAATAGAAATATAGTCATACATAAAGCTATAAATTTTTTCATTTTTAGATTTTTTTTAATTTCTATAATGCAATTTATTAATTTAATCAATCATATTTGTGCTTTATTCATATTTAAAAGAACTTTTATAATTTTGAAAATGATATTTTTTGAGGCAGATAAATTTAATTCTAGTTTACAAGTACCAAAATTTGTAAGCTTGTTTTTTAAAATAATACAACATATATCTTCAAAACTAACTATTATATTAGCTTCAAAAATCTTTGTAACTCCTATAAAGTTTAAAACTCCTAAAAGGGAGTTAGGCATGCTAAATACTTCACAAAAAAGTAAACTTTTTGTATCTAAAATACATAAAGAAATAGAAGTTTTATCTTATGGTTTTTCAAATAAAAAAGTATTATTAGCCCATGGTTGGGCTGGTAGAAGCACACAACTTTTTATGATTGCTAATACTTTATTAGAAAAAGGTTTTATGGTTATTTCTTTTGATATGCCTGCCCATGGAGAATCATCTGGAAAAAAAACAAATCTTTTTGAGTATATTGAAACTATAAAGGCTTTACATAATAATTATGGTCCTTTTTGTGCTGCTGTTGGTCATTCTTTTGGAGGGATGGCTCTTATGAACACTCAAAAAGAGGAAACAATTTTTAATTGTTTAATTACGGTTGGTTCTGGAGATAAAACATCTACTATATTAAATAATTTTTCAAATAACTTAGGTTTACAAAATAAATTTGGTAAAAAATTAAGAACATATTTTGAACAAAAATGGAATCAAAATGTAGATGATTTAGCTACTAGTAATGTAGCTGAAAATGTTACAATACCAGTTTTAATAGTTCATGATGTAAATGATGGTGATGTAGATGTAAGTTGTGGTATAAATATTCGTCAAAATTTAAGTAATGGAAAACTATTAATAACAAAAGGTTTAGGTCACACCAAAATTTTAAGAAATAAAAAAATAACAAATAGAATTGTAAAATTTATAATAGAAAACTCATGAAAAATATAATCGGACTTCTTTTTTTAAGTATTATGTTAAGCTGTAATAGTATTGCTCAAGAAAAATCAAAAGAAAAAAAAGAATATAAAGTTGAAAAATCAAATACTGAATGGAAAAAACTTTTATCTCCTATGGAATATTATGTACTTCGTGAAGCTGGAACTGAAAGAGCTTTTACAAGTCCATTAAATAAAAACTATAAAAAAGGAACATACGTTTGTGCAGCATGCAAAACTCCACTTTATGCATCAGAACATAAGTTTGATTCAGGTACTGGCTGGCCTTCTTTTGACAGGGCTATTGAAGGTAATGTAGAATTAGATGTAGATTATAAATTAGGCTATGCAAGAACAGAGTTAAAATGTAATACTTGTGGAGGTCATTTAGGACATTCTTTTAATGATGGACCTCAAAAAACTACAGGAAAACGTCATTGTATAAATGGAGTTGCTCTAGAATTTATAGCTAAAAAATAATTTTATTATATCTTTAGAATCTTACAATTTCTAAAGATGAAAAAGATAAAGTTTCCAACAGCTCAAACAGTTTTATTACTAATTGCAGTTTTTGTTGCATTATTGACTTGGGTAGTTCCTTCAGGTGAATATGATAGACTAGCTTACAATAAAGACGATAATACTTTTATTAGAAGTAATCATCTTGGAGCTATAAACTTAGAATCAAATCAAAAAACTTTAAATGATTTACAAGTAAAAATTCCTATTGATAAATTTACCTCTGGGGCTATTTATAAACCTATTAGTATACCTGGTACTTATAAAAACATTGATGCTAAACCACAAGGTTTTAAAGAATTGGTTTTAGCACAATTAAAAGGTATTATTCAAGTTGCTGATATTATAATTTTAGTATTATTTATTGGTGGTTTGGTTGCCATTGTTAATTTTACAGGTGCATTTGAAGCTGGTATTTCTAAACTATCAGAATTACTTTTAGGAAAAGAATATATTCTTATTATAGCTGTTACTTCATTAATTGCTTTAGGAGGAACATCATTTGGATTTGCAGAAGAAACTATTGCCTTCTACCCTATTTTAATTCCTATTTTTTTAGCTGCAAAATACGATGCTATGGTTGCTTTAGCCTGTATTTTTGTTGGTAGTCAAATTGGTTGTATGATGTCTACTATAAAACCTTTTAGTACTATAATTGCATCAAATTCTGCAGGTATTGATTGGACAACAGGATTATATGAACGAGTTATTTTATTTGTTGTTGGTTTATCTACTTGTATTTTTTACATCATTAGATATGCTACTAGAGTAAAAAATAATCCTAAAAAATCTATTATTTATGATCAAAAAATAGAAATAGAAAAACTGTTTTCTTTTAAAAATACATCAACTAAAATTGAATTTAATTCTAAATTAAAATTAGTGTTAACCATTTTTATTTTATGTTTTGTAGTAATGGTTTATGGTGTTTCTAATTTAGATTGGTGGTTTTTAGAGATGACTGGTGTTTTCTTTGTAGGCGCTATTTTAATAGGTTTTATATGCAAAATCAATGAAGCTACTTTTGTAGACACCTTTATGAAAGGTGCAGGAGAATTACTGGGAGTTGCTTTTATAATTGGTTTAGCAAGAGGCCTAACAGTTTTAATGGAAAATGGTTTAATTAGTGATACACTTTTGTTTTATGCTAGTTCATTTACATAAGTTATTCCAAAAGGCCTATTTATAAATGCAATGCTTTTTGTGTATACAGGACTAACTTTTTTTATTCCTTCTACTTCAGGAATGGCTGTTCTAACAATGCCAATTATGTCTCCTTTAGCAGATACAGTAACTTTAAGTAGAGAACATGTTGTAAACGCATATTTATTGGGTAATGGTTTATTTAATTTTATAAATCCTACTGGATTAATATTAGCTTCATTAGCAGTAGTAAAAGTAGGTTATAATAAATGGTTAAAATTTATGATTCCTTTACTTATTATTTTAACCATTATTTCTATGCTTTTTTTAACTATAACAGTTTATTTATAGTGGGTTTGATGTAATATAATCATGATTACAAAAAATAAAAATTTACTTTAAAAAGTATACACTGAAAATCTGTTTTATTTTAGTATTTTTAGACAGATATTATTAAAAATATGGATAAAAACGATATTGCAGATTTACTAGAAAAAAAACACCAAGATCTTTTTACTTGGTTAAAAAATCAACCAGATGAAAATTGGGAAAAAGGTCCAAAAGACAAATGGTCAACTAGTCAACATATCCAACACTTAGTCAATAGTTTACAACTATTAAATAATGCTTTAAGTTATCCTAGATTTATTTTAAAATATAAATTTGGTACTTGTAATAGAGAACCAAGAGACTATAAAACTGTTGCAAAAAAATATCAAGAAAAACTATTAGCAAATCAAGAAAGAGCAAAAAAGTTTAATAAAGATTTATATAAACCATCTCTAAAAGAAAAAGAAAGATTATTAACTCGATTTCAAATTCAGCAGAAAAAACTGCAATACAAAACCAGAAAAATTAGCGATAAAAATTTAGATACTTTAGTAATTCCTCATCCTTTAATGAGCAAAATGACTGTAAGAGAAATAATTATGTGGACAGCTCATCATACAGAGCATCACCTAGAAACACTTCAAAAATTTTATTAATTGAAAAAAATAATTCGAAAACCCCATTTATTTTTCTTTGGTTTAATTCCTGTTTTTTTAATTATTGGATTTATCAATAGAAATATTCCTATAGATATTAATATTTCATTCATTTATTATTTAATTAATGTAGATTTTTGGTGTTATGTTTCTGCTGTTTATTTTGGTTTAATTGGCATTAATTACCTGTCTTTAAATATCATAAAAAAAGAACCAAAAAAAGGATTAACAATAACACATTTAGTACTTCAAATCTTATGTTTATTACCTTATTTATATGCTGTTTTAAATCTTGATGAAAATGGTAATTTACCTAACTCAAGTTTTTTTAATAGTGTAGAATTTAATTATATTTTTATAGGAGGCTTTTTACTTTTTATTACTTCTATTTTTGTGCACCTTATCAACTTTTTTTCAAGTTTACTTTTAAAAAGAGATTAACACTTTATAATCTTTTATAAGCAAACTCTTATAATTATATTTGTAGTTCTTAAAAAGAATACAAATTATGTTTAATAATTTAAGCGATAAATTAGATAAAGCTCTACACACACTAAAAGGTCATGGGCAAATTACAGAAATTAATGTTGCAGAAACTTTAAAAGAAGTTAGAAGAGCATTATTAGATGCCGATGTTAATTTTAAAATAGCAAAAGATTTTACTAAAAAAGTGCAAACTAAAGCACTTGGTCAAAACGTATTAACTACCTTAAATCCAGGTCAGTTAATGGTGAAATTGGTAAAAGATGAACTAACTGAATTAATGGGCGGAGACACTGTTGGAATTAATTTAGGTGGCTCACCAACTGTAATTTTAATGTCTGGTTTACAAGGTTCAGGTAAAACTACTTTTTCTGGAAAACTTGCAAATTATTTAAAGACAAAAAAAACAAAACAAGTTCTTTTAGTAGGTTGTGATGTTTACAGACCTGCAGCCATAAACCAACTACAAGTTGTTGGAGAACAAATTGGTGTAGAAGTTTATGCTGAAGAAGACAATAAGAATCCTGTAGAAATTTCGCAAAATGCAATTGCTCATGCAAAAGCAAATGGAAAAAATGTTGTAATTATTGATACTGCTGGTCGTTTAGCTGTAGATCAAGAAATGATGACAGAGATTTCTAATATTCATAAAGCTATAAATCCTCAAGAGACTTTATTTGTTGTAGATTCTATGACTGGGCAAGATGCAGTAAACACTGCAAAAGCTTTTAATGATATTTTAAATTTTGATGGTGTTGTATTAACTAAATTAGATGGTGATACAAGAGGTGGTGCTGCATTAACCATAAAATCTGTTGTAGATAAACCAATTAAATTTATTGGTACAGGAGAAAAGATGGAAGCTATAGATGTCTTTCATCCAGATAGAATGGCAGATCGTATTTTGGGTATGGGTGATGTTATATCACTTGTAGAACGTGCTCAAGATCAATATGATGAAGAAGAAGCTAGAAAATTACAGAAAAAGATTGCTAAGAACCAATTTGGTTTTGATGATTTCTTAAATCAGATTCAACAAATCAAAAAAATGGGTAGTATGAAAGATTTAGTTGGTATGATTCCTGGTGCAGGAAAAGCTATGAAAGATGTAGATATAGATGATGATGCTTTTAAAGGTATTGAAGCCATTATTCATTCTATGACACCATTAGAAAGAAGTACACCAACCACTATAAATGCTAGTAGAAAAAAGAGAATAGCAAAAGGTTCTGGAACATCTGTACAAGAAGTGAATCAATTAATGAAACAATTTACTCAAATGAGTAAAATGATGAAGATGATGCAAGGTGGTGGAGGCAGAAAGATGATGCAGATGATGAAAGGAATGAAATAAAAAATATGAATAAGAAATTACGAATTATTGGTTCGTAATTCGTAAATAAAAATCTATGATACTTTTAGACGGAAAAAAAACAGCAGCAGATATTAAAGAAGAAATTGCTTTAGAAGTAAGTGAGTTACAAGATAGAGGCTATAAAACACCTCATTTAGCAGCTATTATAGTTGGTAATGATGGCGCTAGTTTAACTTATGTTAATGCAAAAGTAAAAGCTTGTGAACGAGTTGGATTTGAATCAACTCTATTACGATTACCAGAAGAAACCACTGAGGAAGAATTGTTAAACGAAATTGCTGTTTTAAACGTAGATAATGATATAGATGGATTTATAGTTCAGTTACCTTTACCAGATCATATAGATGAGCAAAAAGTAATCATGGCTGTAGACCCAGATAAAGATGTAGATGGATTTCATCCTACAAATGTGGGTAAAATGGCTTTAAATTTACCAACATTTATTTCTGCTACACCTTTTGGAATTTTAGAATTACTTGATAGATATGAAGTAGAAACTTCTGGAAAACATGTAGTTGTCTTAGGAAGAAGTCATATTGTAGGTAGCCCAATGAGTATTCTATTATCTCAAAAAAGAAAAGTAGGTAATGCTACTGTAACTATGTGTCATAGTAGAACTAAAAACTTAAAAGAAATTACTTTACAAGCAGATATTATAGTTGCAGCAATTGGTATACCAGAGTTTCTAAAAGCAGATATGGTTAAAGATAATGTAACTGTAATTGATGTTGGCATAACTAGAGTTGCTGACTCAAGTAAAAAAAGAGGCTTTAGATTAATTGGTGATGTTGCCTTTAATGAAGTTTCAGAAAAGTCTGAATTTATAACACCTGTTCCTGGAGGAGTTGGCCCAATGACAATTGCTATGCTGCTTAAAAATACACTTTTAGCTTGTAAGAGGAAATCTATTAAATAAAATAGAGTAAATTTTATTTTTCTTCTCTGTTTACTTTTTCAATTGAAAAGGCAGGCATACATATAGCTAAATATTCACATTCTTCATTAAAAGGATTTGAATACTGAACTCTTACATTCTTATTAATTTTTATAGACTCACCCGCTTTTAAAATAACTTCTTCTCCGTATATAATAAATTGTTTCTTACCTCTTATAATGTAAGTGAATTCATCAAATTCTGGAGTTTGAAAGGGCTCTTTCCATTTAGGTGGAGCAATCATATGAGCAATACTTATAGCATCATTACCATCTGTAGCTTTACCAAAATGTTCTTCAATTAGTTTACCATCTGTTGTAGGCACAACAAAAGGTTTTTTTTGAACTTTATAATTTTTCATATTAATCGAACCAAACTACAAAAGATTTTATTCTAGCTAAATCAGGAATTTGTTCTAAAGATACATTTTGCGTAGAAAAATCTCTTAACCCTAATTCTTCTTTATCAATTGCTATAGTTGCATTTATATCATCTAAAAATAAAGTAACAGACTGTAAAGTAGACTCAACTCTTAATTTACTGTATGCGTTAATATCTGAAAAATTAGAATTTAAATTAATATTATTTTTTGTATGGAAACGACTATCATGTATTTCTACACTTTTTATAGTAGATGTAGAGTCTAATTGTTCTTTTGGTACAATTGTTAATAAATGCTTCCCTCCTTTTTCATAAATTTTATACTTATCATCATCTTGAAAATAATCGTCACCTAAAGCACCTTCACTTAGCGTTGAAACAATTGAATCTTTGGCAAAAATTTGGTTTAAATCTTTAATTGTAGTTTCTGTTGTTATATCACCTACTTTTCCTTTTTCTATAACATATTTAGTATGATTTGTACAGCTTGTCAAAAAAAGGATAACTAAAGATATATATAATAATTGATTGTTAATTTTTTTCATTTTTTTAGTTGTTTAGCTTTAAACCAAACGTGTTTTTTATAAGATTTATTATTTAATCACTTTTTTTAATATTCCGAAAACAGCTCTAATAAAAGTAGCACTTGTAAGTACTTTAACTAATGGATCTTGTCTTGTACTTCTTCTAGTATAAGTTCTAGAATTTCTTCTTTTTGCTTCTTCTTTGGCTAATCTTTCTTTTTGAGCTTCTTCATCTGCAATTGCTTTTTGTTCAGCCTCAATAATAGCATTTATTTTTTCATTTAATAACTCATAAGCACTATCTCTATCTAAGTCTTTATTATACTTATAATACAATCTAGAGTTGATAATTACATTACTCAATTCTTTATCTGTTAAAACATCCATTCTACTCATTGGCGCTCTTAACATAGTTCTTGCTAGTGGAGTTGGAATTCCTTTTTCGTTTAAAACAGAAATAAAGGCTTCACCAATACCTAATTGAGTTAAAACTTCTTTTGTATCATAGTAATCTGATGTTGGATAGTTTTCAGCAGCCAATTTAATAGCTTTTCTATCTTTTGCTGTAAATGCTCTTAATGCATGTTGCACTTTTAATCCTAATTGAGCCAAAATATCTTCTGGAACGTCTTTAGGGTTTTGCGTTACAAAATACAAGCCTATTCCTTTAGATCTAATTAGTTTGACAATACTTTCTATTTGACTTAATAATGCTTTTGAGGCTTGTTCAAAAACCAAATGAGCTTCATCTATAAAAATGATAAGTTCTGGTCTTCCAGAATCTCCTTGTTCAGGAAAAGTTTCGTAAACCTCTGCTAATAATTGAAGCATAAAGGTTGAAAACAGTTTTGGTTTATCTTGAATATCTGTTAAACGTAAAACAGAAATTATTCCTCTACCATTTTCATCTATTCTAGTTAAATCTTCTACTTCAAAAGATTTTTCACCAAAAAATAAATCTCCACCTTGTTGTTCGATTTCAACAATTTTACGCAAAATTGCACCTGTAGAAGATGATGAAATTCGACCATACTCAGCAGTAATTTCATCTTTACCTTCGTTAGTAACAAACTGTAAAACTTTTTTAAAATCTTTTATATCTAATAAAGGCAGCTTGTTATCATCACAATACTTAAAAATAATAGCTACAATACCACTTTGTGTTTCTGTTAAATCTAAAATTCTTGATAATAAAACAGGACCAAATTCAGAAATGGTTGCTCGCATTCTAGTACCATCTTGTTCTGAAATGGTTAAAACTTCGATTGGAAATTTTTTAGCTTCGAAAGGAAACCCAATTTTTGTATGACGTTCGTCTATTTTTGGATGACCAGGACTTGACTCAGCTAAGCCAGATAAATCTCCTTTTATATCCATCAATAAAACAGGAATCCCATTTTCTGATAAATTTTCTGCAAGTACTTGTAAAGTTTTTGTTTTTCCTGTACCAGTTGCACCAGCTATTAAACCATGTCTATTTAAAGTTTTTAAAGGTACTTTTACTAAAGCATCTGTAATTGTTTCTTCACCTAACATAGCAGCTCCTAAAGTTAAAAACTCACCTTTAGTTTTATAGCCTTCGTTTATGTAATCAAAGAATTCTTGTTGTTTTTGATTCATCAAAAAATTTATTTTTGATAAAAATAAGTAAAGTTTAAGATTTTGAAAATTATTTAATCAATTTGTTTAGTCAATCCAATTTTTAAAATCTTTTACACGCTCTCTACTTACAATAATTTCTTGATCATTATAAGTTTCTAAAACTAATTTTAATCTTGAATTGGTATAAGAAATAATATCTTTTATTGCATTTATATGTACTATAAAAGTTCTATTTACTCTAAAAAAGAACTTGGGATTTAAGTCATTTTCTAAACTAGTTAATGATTGATTAATAATATAATTACTCTCTTTAGATTTTAAAAATGTTGCATTCTCAAAACTGTAAAAAAATTTGATCTCATCAGCAGCTATAATTTTTATTTTATTTCCAACTTTTACAGCAAAAGAATTTTTGTAAATTTCAGTTTCAAACTCTTGAAAAGCTTTTTTTAATTGCTCATAGTTTTTATCTTTTTGATACAATTGTTTTGCTTTCTCAATTGCTAATTTTAGTTTTTCTTCATTAATTGGCTTTAGTAAATAGGAAATTCCATCAAAATCAAAAGCTTTGATGCTGTATTTTGGAAAAGCAGTCGTAAAAATAATTTTTGATTTTATAACAATAGTTTCCAAAATTTCAAAACACAAACCATCAGCTAGCTGTATGTCTAAAAATAAAATATCTGGCTGATTATTCTTTTGAAACCAAGAAATTGATTCTTTTAAAGTAGTTAAATTCGCTAAAACATGAATATCAAAATCGTACAACAATCTCTCTAATTTTCTTGCTGAAGGTAATTCGTCTTCTATGATTAATGCTGTCATTCTAAGCTGTCTCTATAATAGGTAATTGTATGGTGTAGGTCTCAATAGTATCTTCAATAATCACTTTTTTGTCAGTAAAAAAAGATATACGTTTTTTTATATTTTCAATTCCTTTATTGCTTGATAATTGCTTACTTTTTTTCAAGTTTTTATTATTAGACACAATTAAGTAATTTTTTTTTGATGAAATATTGATATGTATAAGCGCTGTTTTATCAATAATATTATGTTTGATTACATTTTCCAAAACCTGTTGTAAAATGGTGGCTACTATAAATTTTTGTTGAGTTTCTAGATCAATATTTATAGTATATTCTAAACCATTTTCAAATCTATCTTTTAACAATTTTAGATATTTTTCTGCAAATTTTATTTCTTCAACTAATTTTATAACATCTTGTTTCTCTTGTTCTAAAAAATAATGATAAATATCTGCTAAGTTATTTGCATAAGAAACAGCTTTTTGTTGGTTTTCTTCAATAAAACTTGATAATACATTTATATTATTAAACAAAAAATGTGGTGATAATTGGTTTTTTAGTTGTTGATAATTTAGTTGATTTTCTAATGATTGTTGCTTTAAGAAAACCATCTTGCTTTTATTAAGAAGGGACAAGAAATATAAATGAACTAAAACTATTATAAATAAAAAATACGGACCAAATACTAGTAAAGATGGCATAATAGAACTTAGAAGTGTTTCTTCAAAACTTCTAAATGCAATATTATTTAATACTTCTGTGATAAAACTAAAAAATAAAAATATTGAAATTGATGATAAATAAAAAAATAACACATGGTTGTTTTTTAAGTAATATTTGCTTTTAAAAAAGTGAATACTTAAAATTGACAATAAAATTCCTAATGGAAATAATTTAAACCATACTATAAAAGAATTCATTGCATGAGTAGTCAATAAAATAATTATGGTATATATTATTGCTCCTAAAAATGGTATAAAAGCTATAATTTTCCAAGAAAAGTTGACATTATTATTAGAGTCGAATACTTTTTTGGAATTATTACTTATCGTTTGAAATACTGTAAAGAAAAAGCTAACAAAAAAACCGATAAAAACTACTCTAAATAAAACAGCATCAAAAAACTTAAAGTTTGGTCTCGTTATAATTATCGAGAAATATGTAATTTCAAAAAATCCAGTAACTAAAACTGAAAAAAGACCAATTTTTAAAATATTATAACTAAAAGAGTTTTCTTTTTTAAAAAGAAAAAAAGAGAAAAAAATTGGGAAAAAGAACAATGAAAAACTTATAGGAAAATTTTTATAAAAATCTATAATCCCTTGGGTATTAAAATTATTAGTAATTTTTAAAAATAAAACACTAATTAAATGTAGCAATAAAGTTATTGCAAAAGCAATCAAACAAGCTCTCAAAAATTTATTCATAATTTCTATTTTTCACCAAAAATGAATTAAATCATAATTAAGAAAAAAAGAAATATAGTGAATTGTAGTTTTTTATTAGTGAATTGTATTAAAAAGTATTGAACATCTTTAGACTTATTTAAAATAAAAGATTTTAATCAATCCAATTTTTAAAATCTTTTACACGCTCTCTACTTACAATAATTTCTTGATCATTATAAGTTTCTAAAACTAATTTTAATCTTGAATTGGTATAAGAAATAATATCTTTTATTGCATTTATAT
>Ga0228622_1000083_pt1 | contig 74868 bp, 72 predicted proteins | sample 26DmetaG_FD_186035 | JGI IMG/M metagenome (GOLD analysis project Ga0228622, IMG submission 186035) | Seawater microbial communities from Monterey Bay, California, United States - 26D | ecosystem: Environmental > Aquatic > Marine > Coastal | place: USA: California | collected 2016-10-01
GAACCAGCCCGCGCTGGCCCGGCGTCGTCGGCTTATACGACTTTAGTGCCATGTTTACTGTCTTCCGTTGTCTGGGCGAGAGCCTGCGCTCCCGCTATGTAAAGCCCCCCGGAGGTGGCCGGCGAATACGAAATTTAGCACAATTGAGAGTGCTCTATTCCGGGTCATTTTGATGCACAGTTACACACCCGTCCGACCAAACGCACAGCCCCGGACGAATCCGGGGCGTGTTGCGATGGTGTCTGTTAGGAGCATTGCGCGATGGGGTCAAGCGCCTGGGGCCCCAAAACCCACTAAACGGCAAGCATAGTGGGCTAGCGTTGGCAAGCATCGGCACGAGTGTACTCCGGCGTTACGCTGCATTGCGCCCTGCCCCGGTCTTTCCTGGATGATATGCTAGGCCGGTGGGAAGTCAGACGTTGACGCATGGGCTCCTCCACATAACGCCACATAAGGTAACCGGCGCCAACCGTACAAGCCAACGTCACAGGCCACCAGATGAGCGGCACAGCATTGTCGGGATAACCCCCAATCCGCTCGATCACCTTGAACAGCGTGATCGCGACAAGTGCATGAACCATATAAACCGAATAGCTAATCGTACCGAGAAAGATCATCCAATTGGGCGGCTGGAACTGCCCGACAAACAACAGCCCAACCAACGCAGTTCCAGCGAGTACAAAGGCCCAGTCCTGACCGGTCAACAGGCACACCACCATCACCCCAATGATTGCGCCGAGCCACAGTAGTGACACCGCCGAAGACAACCGATGCGCTTCACTCAAACAGCGGCAAACGATGATCCCTAAAAGGAACTCAGGTAACACTCGCAGGACAGAGAAATTATAGGTAAGGCTGGTCAGCTTTTGACCTCTTACGTTGGTTGGGAAAAGGTGCTCAGGCGCAAGTTCAACCGCGACAACAACGGCAAGGAACACCCCCGCGCCAACGCCAGCCAAAACTTTTCGCGGCCAGAACAGACATGGGTAAGCCAAAATTGGGAACAACACATAGGCGGCGATCTCCGCGCTAATCGACCAGGATGGGTAATTCAGGGTCAATTCCTCTAACACCCCAAAGCCGTGCAGCGCAAAAAGATTGGCGAAAAGGACCGTGCTGAAGTCATATTCGGGCGCACGGCCCAGTCCGACCGCCGCACCGCCGTACAAAATGGCCACCGCCATAATCAGGCTCACGAGGTGCACAGGGTACAACCGCGCAAAACGCTTCCACAAAAACAAACCCCATGAAAACTGCTTGTCCGCCAATGCAGCGCCGTAAACATGGAAAATAACGGCGCCCGACAGAATAAAGAACAAATCCACCGCAAGGTAGCCATTGGCGACAAGAGCCCCGCCGATTGATGTCTCAAAACGCTGATCGAAGTGAAAAAGGACCACCCATACGCACGCAAACGCACGCAGGGCGGTCCAAGCTGAAATATCTTGATGCAAATGGCCAGCAGACCTGAGAGGGCCCGCGCCTTGTGAGGAGTTGGAAAATTCCGAAGCGGGAGAAATGGTCATACTCAGCCTTATTTTTCAAATGCATGCTCGGCCCAACTTCGCCAAAATAGGCTAGCCGATATAGCTGTTTTGCGGCGTGATACTTAATAATTCGTTATTGAAAACAGCAAGATACGTGCCAAAAAAGTTGATTTAACTTAAGACACATTAACCCAGAGAGCCACCTGACCACGGAGTGGGCTGCTAACTCAGGCGCTCATAAGGTTTTTTGCAAAACGCACAGTCCGTAATAGCGATTCAGAAAGATGAAGATGCGCCGCAAACAATCGTTTTAGACCGCAATAAAACCGCGAATATGGCGAGGGACAGGGACTATATTAGCGCAAAACACCCGTTTCTCGCCATTCATTCACTCTTAGCAACATCGCCCCAAGAAGCGATCATCCAATCACAGAAAAACCCCGGCCACTTTCGTAGCCGGGGTTTCTGATTCTAGCGAAGCTCGAAAGCTTACAGGCCAGTGCTTACGTCGATTGTGTTGCCCTCTTCGAGCGTCACGTAGGCTTTCTTAACGTCCTTACGCTTGCCGAGCTGACCCCGGAAACGTTTGACCTTACCTTTAGTGATCGTCGTGTTGACCGCTTTGACCTTCACACCAAAGAGGCTTTCAACGGCTTCTTTGATCGCTGGTTTGTTCGCATCAATGGCAACTTCAAACACGACAGCACCGTTCTCAGAAGCCATAGTGGCCTTCTCGGTGATGATCGGCTTGCGCACCACATCGTAGTGTTTTGCTTCCGTGCTCATGATAGGCGAGCCTCCAGTGCTTCGACAGCTGCTTTTGTGAGCACAAGCGTGTCACGGCGCAGGATGTCGTATACGTTTGCACCCATGCTCGGCAGAATGTCGAGCCCAGTGATGTTCGCAGCAGCGCGGGCGAAGTTTTCGTCCACAGTTGCTCCGTCGATCACCAATGCGCGCTTCCAACCGAGCTCTTTGATCTGCTTGGCCAGTGCTGCTGTTTTACCAGCAGTGGATGCGTTCTCGATCACAACCAATTCGCCCGCTTTTGCTTTTGCGGACAGCGCGTGACGCAGACCCAGCTTGCGGAACTTTTTGGTCAGCTCGTGGCCGTGGCTACGGGGCGTTGGGCCCTTATAAACACCACCACCGCGGAAGATCGGTGCCGAGCGTGCGCCGTGGCGTGCGCCACCGGTGCCTTTTTGGCGATAGATCTTCTTGGTCGAGTAGCTGACTTCCGAACGGGTCTTAACCTTGTGAGTGCCAGCTTGTGCGTTGTTACGCTGCCAACGGACCACACGGTGCAGGATGTCCGCACGGGGTTCTAGACCGAACAGGTCCTCTGAGAGTTCAACGGAACCGGCTTTGCCACCGTCCAGATTGATCACATCAAGTTTCATGCTTCACCCCCTTCAGCGGGCGCATCAGCGACAGGCGCTTCAGCAGCAGCAGTGGATTTCAGACCAGCTGGGAAAGGCAGACCCTCGGGGGCCTTCTTTTTCACAGCGTCCTTGACCGTAACCCAACCGCCTTTTGATCCGGGAACAGCGCCCTTGATCATTACGAGGCCACGCTCGGCGTCGGTTTTCACGACTTCGAGGTTTTGGGTCGTCACGCGGGCAGCACCCATGTGACCGGCCATTTTCTTGCCCTTGAACACGCGACCTGGGTCCTGACACTGGCCCGTGGACCCGTGCGAACGGTGCGAAATCGACACACCGTGCGTGGCGCGCAGACCGCCAAAGTTGTGACGTTTCATGGCGCCGGCGAAACCTTTACCAATCGATGTCCCGGTCACGTCGACCTTTTGACCTTCGAGGAAGTGCTCAGCAGAAAGCTCAGCACCGACTTCGATCAGGCCGTCTTCTTCAACGCGAAACTCAACCAGCTTGCGCTTAGGCGCTACGTTGGCCGCGGAAAACACACCGCGCATCGCTTTGGATGTGCGCTTTGCTTTCGCATCACCGGCACCGAGTTGAACAGCTGTGTAGCCGTCACGATCCATAGTGCGTTGTGCAACGACTTGCAGGTTGTCGAGGTGGAGAACGGTCACAGGAATCTGCTTTCCGTCTTCCATGAACAGCCGGGTCATGCCCAGCTTTTTGGCGAGAATACCGGCGCGCATCAGCTTGTCTCCATCACGGAGATATCCACAGCCACACCAGCGGCGAGGTCGAGCTTCATCAGCGCGTCAACGGTCTGGGGGGTGGGATCAACGATGTCCAGCATCCGCTTGTGCGTGCGGATTTCCCACTGGTCGCGCGATTTTTTGTCGATGTGCGGGCCACGGAGAACAGTGAATTTTTCGATCTTGTTCGGCATCGGAATCGGGCCACGTACGTTGGCGCCGGTGCGTTTGGCCGTGCTTACAATTTCTGCAGCACTTGCGTCGAGGACGCGGTAGTCAAACGCTTTCAACCGAATACGGATGTTTTGGCTCTTCATGTTGGAAGGCCTTTCGTATCAGCATTTGGGTCTGAGAGGAGGACTTCGGACCACCCGCTGCCCTCGTCGAGACCACGACAAAAAGAGGGCCACGCGAACGTGACCCAATGCCGTAGCGCGCGTATAGGGGGAGTCGCTTGTTGGCGCAAGTATTGAGTGAGGGGCAAAATGAGTTTGCTGGAGTTATTTGAACCCACAAAGCGGCAAGACCACCCCGACAGAGCAACACCATTCCCCCACGCAAAAAGGCCGCCCTCATCGGGCGGCCTTTTGTATTAGTGCCGTAGGGCGTTTGCGAACAAACGGGCCTTACTCGGTGATGTTCGAAACCACGCCAGCGCCGACTGTGCGGCCACCTTCACGGATCGCAAAGCGCAGGCCTTGCTCCATCGCGATTGGTGCGATCAGCTCAACGTTGAACTTCAGGTTGTCGCCGGGCATCACCATTTCGGTGCCTGCGGGCAGCTCAACCGTGCCGGTCACATCCGTTGTACGGAAGTAGAACTGAGGGCGGTAGTTCGCGAAGAATGGCGTGTGACGGCCACCTTCTTCTTTGGTCAGAATGTAGGCTTCAGCTTCGAACTTCGTGTGGGGCTTCACGGACGCGGGCTTACACAGCACCTGACCACGCTCAACGCCTTCACGGTCAACACCGCGCAGCAGGGCGCCGACGTTGTCACCAGCTTCACCACGGTCCAGCAGCTTGCGGAACATTTCAACACCGGTACAGGTTGTTTTCGATGTGTCGCGGATACCAACGATTTCGATCTCGTCGCCAACGTTCAGAACGCCACGCTCGATACGGCCCGTCACAACAGTCCCGCGGCCAGAGATCGAGAACACGTCCTCGATTGGCATCAGGAACGGCTGGTCAACAGCACGTGCAGGCGTTGGGATGTAGGCGTCAACCTCTTCCATCAGCTTGCGGATCGAGGATTCACCGATGTTCTCGTCGCGGCCTTCGAGCGCTGCAAGAGCGGAACCAGGCACAACGGGGATGTCGTCGCCGGGGTACTCATACGAGGACAGCAGCTCACGGATTTCCATTTCAACCAGCTCGAGCAGCTCTTCGTCGTCCACTTGGTCGACTTTGTTCATGTACACGACCATGTAGGGGATACCCACCTGGCGACCGAGCAGGATGTGCTCACGTGTTTGGGGCATCGGGCCATCGGCTGCGTTCACAACCAGGATCGCGCCATCCATCTGAGCCGCACCAGTGATCATGTTTTTGACGTAGTCGGCGTGGCCGGGGCAATCAACGTGGGCGTAGTGACGGCCTTCGGTCTCATACTCAACGTGCGCCGTCGAGATCGTGATGCCGCGGGCTTTTTCTTCGGGCGCGCCGTCAATCTGGTCATACGCTTGGAAGTCACCAAAGTACTTCGTGATCGCTGCCGTCAGGGTCGTCTTGCCGTGGTCAACGTGGCCAATCGTGCCAATGTTAACGTGCGGTTTAGAACGTTCAAACTTTTCCTTAGCCATGGGTGGCTCCTCTGTTTTCTTAGGATGCGGCGGAAAAAATCCGCCCTACTGGGACGTGGTAGGGCGGGACTTGCGTCCCGCCGCACCGCTTAGGCGTATTTCTTCTGGATCTCTTCGGAGATGTTGTTTGGCACTGCTTCGTAGTGATCAAACTGCATCGAGAACTGAGCGCGGCCCGAAGACATGGAGCGCAGCGTGTTAATGTAACCGAACATGTTTGCCAGGGGCACCATGGCTTCGATTGCGATCGCATTGCCGCGGTTGTCTTGGCCCTGAACTTGACCACGACGGGACGTCAGATCACCGATGATACCACCTGTGTACTCTTCGGGTGTGATCACTTCGACCTTCATGATGGGCTCAAGCAGTTTCGCACCGGCTTTGCGCATACCTTCACGCATACACATACGCGCTGCGATCTCAAATGCCAGAACGCTGGAGTCAACATCGTGGAACTTACCGTCGATCAGCGACACTTTGAAGTCGATCACGGGGAAGCCAGCCAGAGGACCGGAGTCCATCACCGATTTGATGCCTTTTTCCACACCAGGGATATATTCCTTGGGTACGGAACCACCGACAATCTTGCTCTCGAAGGAGTAACCCTCGCCGGGCTCTGTCGGGGTGATGATCAGTTTCACCTCACCGAACTGACCGGAACCGCCAGATTGTTTCTTGTGCGTGTAGGTGTGCTCAACCTCGTGACCGATGGTCTCGCGGTAGGCAACCTGTGGCGCACCGATGTTGGCTTCGACTTTGAACTCACGCTTCATGCGGTCGACTAGAATGTCGAGGTGCAATTCGCCCATACCCTTCATGATCGTCTGGCCAGACTCGAGGTCAGTTTCGACGCGGAAGGAAGGATCTTCGGCCGAGAGACGCTGGAGCGCGATGCCCATTTTCTCTTGGTCGCCCTTAGTTTTGGGCTCAACGGCGATCTCGATCACTGGATCGGGGAAGGTCATCGTTTCCAGAACAACCGGATCGCTTGCAGAGCAAAGCGTGTCACCAGTTGTCGTGTCTTTCAGACCACCCAGAGCGATGATGTCGCCCGCAAAGGCCTCATCGATCTCTTCACGGTTGTTGGAGTGCATCATCATCATCCGGCCAACGCGCTCTTTCTTCCCCTTAGTGGAGTTAAGCATGTTGTCGCCCTTGGAGAGCGTACCGGAATAAATCCGAGTGAATGTCAGCGACCCAACAAAGGGGTCGTTCATGATTTTGAACGCCAGGCCAGAGAACGCCATTTCATCGTCCGCACGACGCGGGATGTCACGGGTTTCAGTCTCATCACCGGGTTTGAAGCCCATGTAATCAACAACGTCCAGCGGGCTGGGCAGGTAGTCAATCACGGCGTTGAGCAGAGGCTGAACGCCTTTGTTTTTGAACGCGGAACCACCAAGCACGGGCACGAATGCCATCGCCAGTGTACCCTTGCGCAGCAAAGCACGCAGTGTTGGTACGTCGGGCTCATTGCCTTCCAGGTATTCCATCATGGCTTCGTCGTCCATTTCGACGGCAGCCTCGATCATTTTACCGCGCCATTCGTCAGCCATGTCTTTGAGGCTGTCACGCACAGGTACTTTGATCCAGGATGCACCCAGATCTTCGCCCTGCCAGAGCCACTCTTCCATGGTTACGAGGTCGATCAGACCTTCAAGCTCGGTTTCCGCGCCGATTGGAATGCCGACGGGCACAGCGTTTGCGCCGGTACGGTCTTCGATCATGCGAACGCAGTTAAAGAAATCTGCGCCGATTTTGTCCATTTTGTTCACGAACACCATCCGTGGGACCTTGTAGCGGTCAGCCTGCCGCCACACGGTTTCGGTCTGGGGTTCAACACCAGCGTTCGCATCCAGCACGCACACTGCGCCATCAAGAACAGCCAGCGAACGCTCAACTTCAATAGTGAAGTCAACGTGGCCGGGGGTGTCGATGATGTTCAAGCGGTGCTTGGGGCTGTCGGCTTCGGTGCCGTTTTCAGTGCGTTCCCAGAAGGTGGTGGTCGCAGCAGAGGTGATCGTAATACCACGCTCTTGTTCCTGCTCCATCCAGTCCATGGTCGCTGCACCGTCGTGCACCTCACCGATGTTGTGGGATTTGCCGGTGTAATACAGGATCCGCTCCGAACAGGTGGTTTTACCTGCGTCGATGTGGGCCATGATCCCAAAGTTACGATAGAATTCGAGGGGATAGTCGCGTGCCATTGGCTCGGTCCTCAAGAGGGAGAAGAAAAAGGAAGAAGGAGGCCCTGAGATGGGCCTCCCGAAAGGCGATTACCAGCGGTAGTGGCTGAACGCTTTGTTTGCGTCGGCCATTTTGTGCGTGTCTTCGCGCTTTTTCACGGCGGAACCGCGCGACTGGACAGCATCAATCAGCTCACCAGCAAGACGCTCTTCCATCGTGTTCTCATTGCGGCCGCGCGATGCGGTGATGAGCCAACGGATGGCGAGAGCTTCGCGGCGCTCGGGGCGCACTTCAACGGGCACCTGGTAGGTAGCACCACCCACACGACGCGAACGAACCTCAACAGCAGGCTTCACGTTGTCGAGGGCTTCGTGGAAGACCTCTACAGGTGCGCGCTTGAGTTTGGCTTCGACACGATCGAAAGCACTGTAAACAATGCGCTCGGCGGTGGATTTTTTGCCGTCCAGCATGAGGTTGTTCATGAACTTAGTCAGAACGGTATCACCATACTTGGCGTCGGGCAGAACGGGGCGCTTTTCAGCGGCGTGACGACGAGACATCTATAGACCCTCTTATTTAGGACGCTTGGCGCCGTATTTCGAACGACGCTGACGGCGGTCTTTGACGCCTTGCGTATCGAGCACACCACGCAGGATGTGATAGCGCACACCGGGAAGGTCTTTTACACGACCGCCACGGATCAGAACCACAGAGTGCTCCTGAAGGTTGTGGCTTTCACCAGGGATGTAAGAGATGACCTCGAAACCGTTCGTCAGGCGCACCTTGGCCACTTTCCGCATAGCCGAGTTCGGCTTTTTGGGAGTGGTGGTGTAGACGCGCGTGCAGACGCCGCGTTTCTGAGGGCATTGCTCGAGGTGCTGCGACTTCGAGGTTTTACGCTTTGGCTGCCGCGGTTTGCGGATCAGCTGTTGGATTGTTGGCATTCCGGGGTCCCCGTGTTGCACCAGGTCAAATTCTCATATGGCCCCACGTGGGTGATGTGCCAAAAGCCAAAAGCCGCCTGTGCTTGACATCCGATCTAAGCACCGCGGTTGCGTTACAGAGGGTGCGCGTAACATTAACACGGACCGTGACCACACATATCTGGCAAGAGCACATGGGGAACGATACATCGGCCCCCTGGCCAAGTGCGCGTGGTGTAGGGGGATTCACGCAAGGTGTCAACAGCTGGCCCCCGCCGAAGCCAAGAGCAAAACGCAGCCCCCTGCCCCAGCGCCGTTCTTGCCGCAATATCAGCGCTCAATGGCAGCGTTATATGTGCTGTTTCCGCAGTTCTAGGCGCATATTGCAGGGGGCAGACTAGGAAAGCACACTCGACAGTCATAGCCGATTCTAAATGGACTGAATTGGATGGTTTGGCCGCCGTCTGCCCTGCTCTCCACCCGCTTGTCACCCATGGACATACCTGGACTAACCAGCCGCCTGCGTGCGTTCCCGCCACAGGGTGTAAATGCCTGTGGCCACAATGATCCCACTGCCCAACAAGGTCAGTCCATCGGGCCAGTCCCCAAATACAAGCCACCCCAGCAACAACCCCCAGACCAATGCGGTGTAGCGGAACGGGGCGATGAACCCAATTTCACCTACGCGCATCACCATGATCGAAAAGAGATACCCACCGAGAATGAACACCGATGCTCCGACAATCTGTACGCCCTCAAACAGACTTACCGGCGCCCAAGGACGGAACAGCGAACCTACAAGCCCGAGGCAGCAAATCGCCAAAGCCGTCCAAACCGCGACCTGCAAAGAGGGCACATTCGCCGACAACTTACGCGTGACCACATCGCGGAGCGTGATGCCCGCAACAGCCGCCAATGCCAGTAGCGCGTAGATGTTAAAGCCTTCGTCCCCCGGCCTGACGATCAGCAACACCCCCGCAAAGCCGACCAAGATCGCGATCCAGCGGCGCCATCCGACAGTCTCTCCCAGAAACAATGCGCCAGCCAGTGTGATGGTCAGCGGCACGGCCTGAAGAATGGCTGTCACATTCGCCAAAGGCATATGGGTCAGCGCGATAATGAAGGGAATGAAAATGCAGACCTCGGCCAGAATGCGCAGGGCAACTAGGCCGCGATCCGCGCGTGGTATGGGCCGCGCAAAAGCCCCCATATGCCACGCTAACAGAGCCACGAGGATCGTGGCAGAGACCCCACGCAGGAATACCATCTGAAACAGCGGAATTGTCTCGGCCACCAGCTTGATGAGCGCGTCATTGAACGTGAATGCAGCCATTGAAGCCGCCATCAACGCCGCCCCCCGAAGGTTGTCGGTCATCATCGGAGCGTGGCTCTGGGCGTAGCCCCGCGCTGGCGCGTGCCCCGCCCACGGACGTTACAATTAGGCGGCGAACAGATCAACATTTGGGAACCCCAACTTAGCAGCGTTACTCAATCTGTAGCCCACCACGACAACAGGCAAAAGAACCTATGGTTCCCTTTGCCACGTAACAAAAAAGGCCCCCACGAAACGTGGAGGCCTTTTTGTTGATCGTATCGGACAGATTAGTCAGCCGAGGGCATATCCCCAAAGACTGCATCCGCCTCCGAAGTCACTGGCGCGGCCAGTGCTGCGGCAGCTTCTGCCTCTGCGCGGGCCTCTTCGATGACAACGCTATCGCGCTTTTGCGCAATGCGGCGCATCTCTTGGGTCGCGCCACCAGTACCAGCTGGGATCAGACGGCCCACGATGACGTTTTCCTTAAGACCGACGAGCTTGTCTTTCTTGCCCTGCACGGAGGCCTCGGTGAGGACCCGCGTTGTCTCCTGGAAGGAGGCGGCAGAGATGAACGAGCGTGTCTGCAGCGACGCCTTGGTGATCCCCAGAAGGATCGGCTCACCCTTGGCGGGACGACCACCGCGGGCTTCGGACTTCGCGTTGGCTTCAAGGAACTCGGCCTTGTCGACGTGCTCACCCTTAAGAAGCGTGGTGTCGCCGCTTTCGAGGATTTCCCACTTCTGGAGCATCTGACGCACGATCACTTCGATGTGCTTGTCGTTGATCTTAACGCCTTGCAGACGGTAAACGTCCTGCACTTCGTCGATCAGATACTCAGCCAGCGCCTCAATCCCAAGGATACGGAGGATGTCATGGGGGGCTGGGTTGCCGTCCATGATGTAATCACCCTTCTGGATGAAATCGCCCTCTGCAACGGGGATGTGCTTACCTTTGGGCACCATGTATTCGATGGTGTCCATGTTCTCATCGGCAGGCACAATCGCGATGCGACGCTTGTTTTTGTAGTCGCGACCGTATTTCACGTAACCATCGGCTTCGGCGATGATGGCGTGATCCTTTGGACGGCGGGCTTCGAACAATTCCGCAACGCGTGGCAGACCACCCGTAATGTCCTTGGTCTTGGCCCCCTCACGCGGGATACGTGCCACGACATCACCGGCGTCGATTTTCTGGCCATCTTCGACCGACAAAATCGCATCCACTGACATTGCATAACTGACAGGGTTGCCTGCGTCGTTGCGCATTGGCTCACCGTCTTCACCCACGACAATAACCTCAGGCTTCAACTCGTTTCCTTTGGGAGCAGAGCGCCAGTCAGTCACGATCTTCTGGGTCATGCCGGTCGCGTCATCGGTCTCATCCCGGACAGAAATGCCCGCGTAAAGATCGACAAACTTCATAGTACCAGCTTTTTCAGCAATGATCGGTAGGGTGTAGGGATCCCATTCAAACAGCTTGTCGCCACGGGCGATTTTCGCACCTTCTTTGACGTGCAGTTTGGTGCCGTAGCCCAGCTTGTGGCTGGCCCGCTCTTCGCCTCGCTCGTCCATGATAGCAAGGGTCATGTTACGCCCCATCACGACGATTTCACCTGCCGAGTTTTCCAGAACGAGGGCGTTGCGGAATTCTGCAACACCGTCATGGCTGGCTTCTTGGAAGGACTGCTGACCACCTTGAGCAACGCCGCCGATGTGGAACGTCCGCATCGTCAGCTGGGTACCAGGCTCACCGATGGACTGCGCGGCGATGATGCCGACAGCTTCACCAAGGTTCACCTGCGTACCCCGTGCAAGGTCACGACCGTAGCACGCAGCGCACACGCCTTCTTCGGCTTCACAGGTCAGTGGCGACCGCATACGCATCGAGGCAACACCGGCCGCCTCAATGGCGTCGGCTTTGCGTTCGTCGATCAGCTCACCGGCGGAAACGATGATCTCGTCCGTGCCGGGCACAAACACGTCATCAGCCGAGGTCCGGCCAAGAACACGCTCACCGATTGAAGCCACGACTTCACCGTCGTTCACAGCCGCAGAAGCGGTGATCGCTTTTTCGGTGCCACAGTCGGGCAAACGCACGATGCAATCCTGCGCCACGTCAACCAAACGGCGTGTCAGGTAACCAGAGTTCGCTGTTTTAAGCGCCGTATCCGACAGACCTTTCCGCGCACCGTGGGTGGAGTTGAAGTACTCCAACACGGTCAGACCTTCTTTAAAGTTCGAGATAATCGGAGTCTCGATGATGTCGCCGTTCGGCTTTGCCATCAGACCGCGCATCCCGCCCAGCTGTTTCATCTGTGTGACCGAGCCACGCGCACCGGAGTGGGCCATCATGTAGACCGAGTTCGGCTCGTTCTCGGCGCCATTGGCGTCGCGACCGGATTCCGAAATGGTGGTCATCATCGCTTCGGTGACTTTGTCGTTACACTTCGACCAAGCGTCCACAACTTTGTTGTACTTCTCGCCCTGAGTGATCAGGCCGTCCATGTACTGTTGTTCAAAGTCTTTTACCTGGTCGCGGGTCTCGTCCACGATTGGCCACTTGGTTTCAGGAATGACCATGTCGTCTTTGCCGAACGAGATGCCCGCCTTAAACGCTTCGCGGAAACCCATGCCCATGATCTGGTCACAGAAGATAACCGACTCTTTTTGGCCCGAATAACGGTAAACGGTGTCAATGACCCGCTGCACGTCTTTCTTACGCAAAAGCTGGTTAACCAGCTCAAACGGCGCCTTCGCGTTCAAGGGCAGCAATGCACCCAGACGCATCCGACCGGGTGTGGTCTCAAAGCGCTTCATGACCTCTTGGCCATCATCGTCGATCTGCGGAATACGCGCTTGGATTTTGGCGTGCAGGTGCACTTCGCCAGCGTCCAGAGCGTGCTGCACTTCGTCCACAGAGGAGAAGACCATGCCTTCGCCCTTCATACCTTCGCGCTCCATCGTGATGTAATAGAGCCCGAGGATCATATCCTGCGAGGGAACAATGATCGGCGCACCGTTTGCAGGCGACAGAACGTTGTTGGTGGACATCATCAGAACGCGTGCTTCCAGCTGGGCTTCCAGCGAGAGCGGCACGTGAACAGCCATTTGGTCACCGTCGAAGTCAGCGTTAAACGCAGAACACACGAGCGGGTGCAGCTGGATGGCCTTACCTTCGATGAGGACAGGCTCAAACGCTTGGATACCCAAACGGTGAAGCGTCGGCGCACGGTTCAGCAAGACGGGGTGTTCGCGGATTACCTCGTCGAGGATATCCCAAACTTCCGGACGCTCTTTTTCGACCAGTTTCTTAGCCTGCTTCACAGTGCTAGACAGGCCTTTGGCCTCCAGACGTGAATAGATGAACGGCTTAAACAGCTCCAATGCCATCTTCTTGGGCAGACCACATTGGTGCAACTTCAGCTCGGGGCCGGTCACAATGACCGAACGACCCGAAAAGTCGACGCGCTTACCCAAAAGGTTCTGACGGAAGCGACCTTGCTTACCTTTCAGCATGTCGGACAGCGATTTCAACGGACGCTTGTTGGCACCCGTGATCACGCGGCCACGACGGCCGTTGTCGAACAATGCATCCACGGATTCTTGCAGCATCCGCTTTTCGTTCCGCACGATGATATCGGGCGCGCGCAGTTCGATAAGACGCTTGAGACGATTGTTCCGGTTGATCACGCGGCGGTACAGATCGTTCAGATCCGAGGTCGCGAAACGACCACCATCGAGTGGCACAAGTGGGCGCAATTCTGGTGGGATCACGGGGATCACAGTCAGAACCATCCACTCAGGACGGTTACCTGATTCAAGGAAGCTTTCGACGATCTTCAGACGCTTAATGATCTTCTTGGGCTTCAGCTCACCTGTGGCCTCTTTGAGGTCTTCACGCAGGGTTGCTGCTTCTTGCTCAAGGTCGATCGCGGCCAGCATTTCGCGAATCGCTTCTGCACCGATGTTGGCTTGGAACGCATCTGCACCAAAGGCGTCTTGCGCATCCATGAACTCCTCTTCGGACATCAACTGACCATAAGTCAGGTCCGTGAGGCCGGGCTCAATCACGACGTAGTTCTCAAAGTAGAGAATACGCTCAAGATCGCGCAGGGTCATGTCCAGCATCAGGCCGATGCGCGATGGCAGCGACTTGAGGAACCAAATGTGTGCAACGGGCGACGCCAGTTCGATGTGGCCCATCCGCTCACGGCGGACCTTTTGCAGCGTGACTTCAACACCACATTTTTCGCAGACAACGCCGCGATATTTCATACGCTTATATTTGCCGCACAGACATTCGTAATCTTTGATCGGGCCAAAGATACGCGCGCAGAACAAGCCATCACGCTCGGGCTTGAATGTCCGGTAGTTGATGGTTTCCGGCTTTTTGATCTCACCATACGACCACGACAGGATGCGCTCAGGCGATGCGAGCGACACCTTGATTTCGTCGAACACTTTGGTGGGCGCGACGGGGTTGAATGGGTTGTTTGTAAGTTCCTGGTTCATTTTGATACCTCAATGGGGGTGGAAGGAAAAAGAGGGGGGACGGCGGGAACAAGTCCCGCCCAATGCGCGGCTTATTCCGCCGCGATCCCGCCCTCGTCTTCCTCCGCATCCAGGAGTTCCATGTTCAGGCCAAGGCCGCGGACTTCTTTTACGAGAACGTTAAAGCTCTCTGGCACGCCGGCCTCAAAGTTGTCCTCACCCTTCACGATGCTTTCATAGACCTTGGTCCGACCCGCGACGTCATCCGACTTCACCGTCAGCATTTCCTGCAAGGTGTAGGCGGCGCCATAAGCTTCCAGAGCCCAGACCTCCATCTCACCGAAGCGCTGACCACCGAACTGCGCCTTACCACCCAGCGGCTGCTGCGTAACAAGCGAGTACGGCCCCGTGGAACGGGCGTGGATTTTGTCGTCCACAAGGTGGTGCAGTTTCAGCAGATATTTGACGCCGACCGTCACCTGACGTGAGAATTTCTCACCGGTACGACCATCGAACAGATCCGACTGACCAGAGGTGTCGAAGCCCGCGCGTGTCAGCGCATCGTTCACATCAGCCTCTTTCGCACCGTCAAAGACGGGTGTTGCGATTGGCACACCACGGGTAACATTGCCCGCTGCTTCAAGGACCTGATCCTCATCCATACCACCGAATGCATCGGAATAGACCTCATCACCATAGGCGATTTTCAGGGCATCACGGACTGGTGTCATATCACCGGAGCGTTTGTATTCACCCAGAGCATCGTCGATCTGGATCCCGAGGCCGCGTGCAGCCCAACCCATGTGGGTTTCGAGGATCTGACCCACGTTCATACGCGACGGCACGCCAAGCGGGTTAAGCACGAAGTCAACGGGTGTACCGTCGCCGAGGAACGGCATGTCTTCCATGGGAACCACCTTGGAAATCACACCTTTGTTACCGTGACGACCAGCCATTTTATCACCAGGCTGAAGCTTACGCTTCACAGCAATAAAGACTTTGACCATCTTCATCACACCTGGGGGCAGATCGTCGCCACGGCGTACTTTCTCGACTTTGTCCTCAAAGCGAGCTTCAAGCGTCCGCTTCTGGATTTCGTACTGCTCGTTGAGGGCCTCAACCTGTTGCGCGTCGGCTTCTTCACCCAGCGCAAGCTGCCACCACTGACCACGGCTCAATGTGCCGAGCAGGTCTTCGGTGATTTCGGAGCCGGCTTTGATCCCTTTGGGACCTTTCACAGCTTCCTTGCCGATGATCATGCTCTTGAGACGCGCATAGATGTTGCGGTCCAGAATGCCCATTTCATCGTCGCGGTCACGTGCGAGACGCTCGACTTCTTCACGCTCGATCTGGAGAGCCCGCTCGTCTTTTTCCACGCCATGGCGGTTAAAGACGCGAACTTCCACAACGGTCCCGAAATCGCCGGGTTTCACGCGCAGCGAGGTGTCGCGCACGTCAGAGGCTTTCTCACCAAAGATGGCGCGCAGGAGTTTCTCTTCCGGCGTCATCGGGCTTTCACCCTTTGGTGTGATTTTACCCACAAGGATATCGCCCGGCTCAACATCGGCACCGATGTAAACGATGCCCGCTTCGTCGAGATTGCGCAAAGCTTCCTCACCGACGTTGGGGATATCGCGGGTGATTTCCTCAGGCCCAAGCTTCGTATCACGGGCAGCGACTTCAAATTCTTCGATGTGGATCGAAGTAAAGACGTCATCACGTGCGATCCGCTCGGAAATCAGGATCGAGTCTTCGTAGTTGTAGCCGTTCCAAGGCATAAACGCGACGACCACGTTTTTGCCGAGCGCCAGTTCACCAAGGTCGGTCGAGGGACCATCGGCGACAACTTCGCCTTTGCCCACACGATCGCCCACTTTGACCAACGGACGTTGGTTGATGCAGGTGTTTTGGTTGGAGCGCTGGAACTTACGCAAGCGGTAGATATCTACGCCAGCATCGCCAAGCTCAAGATCTTCGGTCGCCCGCACAACGATACGCTGTGCGTCGACTTGGTCGATCACACCACCGCGTTTCGCCATGATGGCCGCGCCAGAATCCTTGGCCACAACGCTTTCCATGCCCGTGCCAACGAAGGGAGCATCAGCCTGCAACAAAGGCACAGCCTGACGTTGCATGTTCGAGCCCATGAGTGCGCGGTTAGCATCGTCGTTTTCGAGGAACGGGATGAGCGCCGCAGCAACCGAGACCAACTGCTTGGGCGAGACGTCGATCAGATCAACGTTATCGCGGGATTGCAGCATGTAGTCGCCGGCTTGACGGGTCGAGACGAGGTCATTTTTGAACCGCATCTGATCGTCGAGTTGCGCGTTTGCCTGCGCCACTGTGTGACGCATTTCCTCGGTCGCGGACATGTAGCTGACTTCGTCAGTCACCTGACCATCAACCACCTTCCGGTAGGGCGTTTCGATAAAGCCGTACTTGTTCACGCGGGCAAACGTGGCCAGCGAGTTGATCAGACCAATGTTCGGGCCTTCCGGCGTCTCAATTGGGCACATCCGGCCGTAGTGCGTTGGATGCACGTCGCGGACCTCAAAGCCAGCACGTTCACGTGTCAGACCACCAGGTCCAAGCGCGGAAAGACGGCGTTTGTGCGTCACTTCGGACAGCGGGTTTGTTTGGTCCATGAACTGCGAGAGCTGCGAAGAGCCAAAGAATTCACGCACCGCAGCAGCAGCAGGTTTCGCGTTAATCAGGTCTTGCGGCATCACCGTGTCGATTTCGACGGACGACATACGCTCTTTGATCGCGCGCTCCATGCGGAGCAAACCAACGCGGTACTGGTTTTCCATCAATTCGCCAACGGAACGCACACGACGGTTACCTAGGTGGTCAATATCGTCGATATCGCCCTTGCCGTCACGCAGCTCAACCAGTGCTTTGATGCACGATACGATGTCTTCGTGGCGCAGCGTACGCATGGTGTCTTCGGCGTCCAGTGCCAGACGCATGTTCATTTTGACCCGGCCAACAGCGGACAGATCATAACGCTCAGAATCGAAGAACAACGTGTCGAACAAGTTGCTTGCGGATTCTACGGTGGGTGGCTCGCCCGGACGCATGACGCGGTAGATATCCATGAGCGCGGTGTCGCGACCCATGTTTTTGTCTGCCGCCATCGTGTTGCGCATGTAGGGGCCGACGTTGACGTTGTCGATATCGAGGACTGGGATGTCCGTGATACCAGCGTCCATCAATTCCTTCAGCGTACCGCCAGAAACTTCGCCTTCTTTGTCGAGTTCCCATGTCAGCTCATCGCCAGCTTCGACATAGATCGCGCCGGTGTCTTCGTTGATGATGTCGCGCGCAACGAACTTGCCGAGGATGTTGTCGAACGGCACCAAAAGCTCAGTGACGGTACCCTCATCGATCAGCTTCTTCACCGCACGTGGGGTGATTTTCTTGCCAGCTTCCGCAACGACTTCGCCTGTGGCCGCATCCACAAGGTCATACGTTGGGCGAGTGCCGCGCACACGCTCTGGGAAGAACTTGGTCGACCAGCCTTGGCCTTTAACCAAACTGTAATCAACGGTGTCGTAGTAGGCATCCATGATCGCCTCTTGGTCCATACCGAGGGCATAGAGCAGGGTCGTCACGGGCAGTTTACGGCGACGGTCGATGCGCGCAAACACGAGGTCTTTGGCGTCGAACTCAAAGTCCAGCCACGAGCCGCGGTAGGGGATAATACGGCAGGCGAACAAGAGTTTCCCGGAGGAATGGGTTTTGCCCTTGTCGTGGTCAAAGAACACGCCGGGGGAGCGGTGCATCTGGGATACGATCACACGCTCGGTACCGTTCACAACGAACGTCCCATTTGGCGTCATCAAGGGCATATCGCCCATGAACACGTCTTGTTCTTTGATGTCCTTGACGGACTTCGCACCTGTGTCTTCGTCCACATCAAACACGATCAAACGCAGAGTTACCTTGAGCGGCGCCGAATAGGTCATATCCCGCTGCTGACACTCTTCAACATCGTACTTCGGCTTTTCCAGCTCGTACTTTACGAACTCAAGGATCGCAGTTTCGTTGAAATCCTTGATCGGGAAAACCGACTGAAATACGCCCATGATACCTTCGCCGTCGAGAGGCTGTGCGGAATCACCGGATTTCAGGAAAAGATCATAAGAAGATTTTTGAACCTCAATCAGGTTCGGCATCTGTAGAACTTCGTCAATTTTGCCGAAGTATTTACGGATACGTTTGGTGCCTGCGTGCGTTTGAGCCATTTGCGGTGCTCACCTTTCACTCGTAGTTTTCGCTGGCACAGCGTGGTTGGGACGCCACGTCATGCCGCTTGCGAAACGAAAAGAGCCAGACAATTCTTGCGTGCCTTCCCAGGGGCTCGCTTCCGCCTGACAACCTCTTCTTGAAAAAACCCTTTGGCTAAAGGGGCTTTTCAAGACAGGTATGGCTGGACCCGGAATGCCCGGGTCCAGCCGCATTAATTAGGGTTAGTGGAGAAGGCTTTAAACCCTCCCCTCCCCAATTACTTAACTTCGATCTCTGCGCCAGCTGCTTCCAGCTTGCCTTTGATCTCTTCAGCTTCTGCAGCGTCGACGCCTTCTTTGACGGCTTTGCCACCAGCTTCGACGAGCTCTTTAGCTTCTTTGAGGCCCAGACCAGTGATGGCGCGGACTTCTTTGATGACGTTGATTTTCTGAGCGCCAGCGGCTTTCAGGATAACGTCAAATTCGGTTTGCTCTTCAGCAGCCGCACCAGCGTCTGCTGGGCCAGCCATCATCACTGCGCCGCCAGCTGCGGGCTCGATGCCATACTCGTCTTTGAGGATGGTTTTCAGTTCTTGTGCTTCGAGAAGGGTCAGACCCACGATCTCTTCTGCAAGTTTTTTCAGATCAGCCATTGTACTGTTTCCGTTTGATTAGATGTGTTCCAACGTCTTGGAGGTATTCCCCACGACGATATGAAAAGTGCCTTATGCAGCTTTCTCTTCGATGGTCGAAAGAATGCTCGCGATGTTCGAAGCAGGCGCGCCGATGGCTCCTGCGATGTTGCTGGCTGGCGCACCGATGCAACCCACGATGGAAGCAATAAGCTCCTCGCGAGATGGCATTGCTGCGACGGCTTTCACACCGGCAAGGTCCAGTGCCGAGTCACCCATAGCACCACCAAGGATCTCCAGTTTGGAGTTTTCCTTAGCGTAGTCGTTAACCACTTTGGCTGCTGCCACAGGGTCTTCCGAATAGGCGAGTACGGTCATGCCCGTCAGATAGTTGGCGATGCTTGCGCAAGGCTTTCCATCCAGGGCGATTTTGGCGAGCTTGTTCTTGGCAACGCGCACAGACCCACCCGCTTCACGCATTTTAGCGCGCAGGTCTTGCATTTCGGCAACTGTCATACCCTCGTAGTGGCTTACCACAACGACGCCAGAGCTTTCGAAGATCTGGCCGAGTTCCTCGACCAGTTTCTCTTTCTGGGCTCTATCCACAGTTATACTCCAAGTTTGGAGGGAGACCCTCCGGCTCAAGACTTTGCCCCAACAGATGCCGGGACATGATGTCCGAACGGGTCGTCGCAAACGGATGTCCGGGTGATTTCCCACGCGGACCGAATGTCTCTTCCCGTCTCAGGCAGGATTTACGGAATTGGCTTTTGGCCGCATACCACCCACCGTCTTGGACGAACAAAGACACCACATACGAATCGCACGGGGTGTCCTTAGGTGGTCGTTTAATCGTTATGAGCAGGAAAGAAAAGGACAACGCCAAAGAAACATCGTTGATGCGGCGGGCATATGCTCACTACGCAAAAGGGCGCGCCAATGGCACGCCCCTTCAAATACATTCAATGTGAGGCCTTAGTTGCCCGCAGCATTGTCCACATTGATCGTCACACCGGGGCCCATTGTCGAGCTAAGTGCGATTTTCTGCATGTAGGAACCTTTGGCGCCTGTAGGCTTCGCTTTGGCGACCGCATCGACGAAAGCACGCACGTTCTCGACCAGCTTGGCTTCGTCAAAAGACGCTTTACCAACGCCAGCGTGCACAACACCGGCTTTTTCTGCTTTGAACTGAACCTGACCGCCTTTGGCGTCTTCAACAGCTTGTTTGACGTCCATGGTCACTGTGCCAACCTTGGGGTTGGGCATCAGGTTCCGGGGGCCAAGCACTTTACCCAGACGACCAACGATGGGCATCATGTCTGGTGTCGCGATGCAACGGTCGAAGTCGATTTTGCCGGACTGAACCTGCTCCATCAGATCTTCTGCACCGACGATGTCAGCACCAGCAGCAGTTGCTTCGTCAGCCTTGGGGCCACGTGCAAACACAGCTACGCGAACTGTTTTGCCAGTGCCGTTTGGCAGCGACACAACACCGCGAACCATTTGGTCCGCATGGCGGGGGTCAACACCCAAGCACATTGCGATCTCGACGGTTTCATCGAACTTGGCGGTGGCGTTGCCTTTTACCAGTGCGACAGCGTCCTCAACGGACAGGTTATCCTTGCCGGCTGCTGCTTCGCGGGCGGCGCGGGTGCGTTTTCCGAGTTTTGCCATCTTACTTTACCTCGATGCCCATGGACTTCGCGGAGCCCAGGATAATCTGCATAGCACCTTCAACGGAATTCGCGTTGAGGTCTTTCATTTTGGCTTCAGCGATTTCACGCACCTGAGCCACGGTCACGGAGGCAACTGTCTCACGGCCGGGATTCTCAGCGCCACGAGGACGGTTACGCTTACCGACGGGCTTCAGGCCAGCCGCTTTTTTCAGGTAATAAGACGCAGGCGGCGTCTTAATGTCCATCGTGAAGGACTTGTCCTGATAATACGTGATCACGGTTGGGCACGGCGCACCGGCCTCCATTTCCTGTGTCTTAGCGTTGAACGCCTTACAGAATTCCATGATATTGATGCCGCGTTGACCCAATGCGGGGCCAACTGGGGGCGAAGGGTTCGCTTTCCCGGCGGGAATTTGCAGCTTCATCTTGCCTGCAAGTTTCTTGGCCATGAGGCCTCTCCTTTTCCAACAAGTCTGTGACGCGTCGCAGACTTCTTACAGTTGTGTGGTCCGATCCGGCACGCGCGCGCGCCTTGCCTCCCACGAGTGATGCCGGGTGTGAGCCCGGCCAGACAATCAGGCCGTCTTAGTGACCTGAGTGAATTTCAATTCAACGGGCGTTGCACGGCCAAAGATCGACACGGACACCTTGAGGCTCTGTGCCTCATCATCCACATCTTCGACCTGACCAGAGAAGCCTTCGAACGGCCCATCGGTCACGTTGACGTTTTCGCCCACATCGAAGCTGATCAGGCTGCGTGGTGCCTCTTGACCTTCTTCAACACGGTTCAGAATACCGTTCACCTCAGCATCACGCATCGGCATCGGGCGGCCTTGTGGGCCCAAGAAACCAGTGACGCGGTTGATCGAGTTGATCAGGTGATAGCCCTCATCGGACATCTCCATACGGACCAGCACGTAACCGGGCATAAAGCGACGCTCAGTGGTGACCTTCTTGCCACGGCGAATTTCGAGAACTTCTTCAGTCGGAACCAGAACCTCTTCGATTTGGTCCTGAAGCTCGTTCTCTTCTACCGCTGTTCTGATCTGCTCGGCCACGCGTTTCTCGAAGTTCGAGAGCACCGACACGGAGTACCACCGTTTTGCCATTCTGCCTTTACCCCAAACCCGGCGAGCGGGCTGAAAAGTTCCATCATCGCGGGCAACTAAACCCACTTCGCCCCGCCAAAAACCAAGCGCGGCTCGAATCGAAGGCGCTGAGATGTCGGGAGTTTGCGTGACCTACCCGCCCTGCCCCTGTCATGCAAGAGCCTCGGCGGAAAATAGACCTGTTCGTTTAGAAGGGCTGACTTAGAAGGACGTCAGGACCAGCTCAAGGATGGTCCGGATACCAAGGTCAACGAAAAAGAAAAACGTCGCCATAACAACCGCCAAGATGAACACCATGATCGTCGTCGTCGTGACTTCACGACGGCCGGGCCATGTAATCTTACCCACTTCCGAACGGACTTGCTGGACGAACTGGATTGGGTTGGTGGTGGCCATCGGGGCTATCCTTTTTGACTTCTGTCGCGGAGAAAACGACCTAAACTGCGAAATACAAGGTCGCAGAGCCGCACACCTTTGTCATGTGCGATTTGATCTGGCAGGGGCATCAGGATTCGAACCCGAGGCCTGCGGATTTGGAATCCGCTGCTCTACCAACTGAGCTATACCCCTACAGATCGAGGCGTACTTAGCTTGCCCTTAAGAGGCTTGCAAGCGCAATTGCCGTGGTTGTGAATAGTCTGCGCATAGCGAAGATGTTAACCTAATTTCATGAAATGATTTACACACATAAAAACCCCGATTTACTTCGCAGCTGCCTGCGTCCTCATTGCGGGATGCGCCGCACCCGCGCCCGGCACGCACCCGGGTCGCTATCAACTCGTAAAATCTATTGAGCCGGAATTACGGCTGCTCGGCGTCCCCACTGAGGGACTAGAAACCTATCGCACCATTCGCCTTGCACAGCTTAAAGCCATTATAGATGAACGCCCGCCAGAGCACTCTGCGCAGCGGACGCGAGCGATGGTTGTGATTAACAAAGCCCGCGCAGAGCCCGACTATAGTAAATAGACCACCCCGACAGAGCAACACCATTCCCCCACGCAAAAAGGCCGCCCTCATCGGGCGGCCTTTTGTATTAGTGCCGTAGGGCGTTTGCGAACAAACGGGCCTTACTCGGTGATGTTCGAAACCACGCCAGCGCCGACTGTGCGGCCACCTTCACGGATCGCAAAGCGCAGGCCTTGCTCCATCGCGATTGGTGCGATCAGCTCAACGTTGAACTTCAGGTTGTCGCCGGGCATCACCATTTCGGTGCCTGCGGGCAGCTCAACCGTGCCGGTCACATCCGTTGTACGGAAGTAGAACTGAGGGCGGTAGTTCGCGAAGAATGGCGTGTGACGGCCACCTTCTTCTTTGGTCAGAATGTAGGCTTCAGCTTCGAACTTCGTGTGGGGCTTCACGGACGCGGGCTTACACAGCACCTGACCACGCTCAACGCCTTCACGGTCAACACCGCGCAGCAGGGCGCCGACGTTGTCACCAGCTTCACCACGGTCCAGCAGCTTGCGGAACATTTCAACACCGGTACAGGTTGTTTTCGATGTGTCGCGGATACCAACGATTTCGATCTCGTCGCCAACGTTCAGAACGCCACGCTCGATACGGCCCGTCACAACAGTCCCGCGGCCAGAGATCGAGAACACGTCCTCGATTGGCATCAGGAACGGCTGGTCAACAGCACGTGCAGGCGTTGGGATGTAGGCGTCAACCTCTTCCATCAGCTTGCGGATCGAGGATTCACCGATGTTCTCGTCGCGGCCTTCGAGCGCTGCAAGAGCGGAACCAGGCACAACGGGGATGTCGTCGCCGGGGTACTCATACGAGGACAGCAGCTCACGGATTTCCATTTCAACCAGCTCGAGCAGCTCTTCGTCGTCCACTTGGTCGACTTTGTTCATGTACACGACCATGTAGGGGATACCCACCTGGCGACCGAGCAGGATGTGCTCACGTGTTTGGGGCATCGGGCCATCGGCTGCGTTCACAACCAGGATCGCGCCATCCATCTGAGCCGCACCAGTGATCATGTTTTTGACGTAGTCGGCGTGGCCGGGGCAATCAACGTGGGCGTAGTGACGGCCTTCGGTCTCATACTCAACGTGCGCCGTCGAGATCGTGATGCCGCGGGCTTTTTCTTCGGGCGCGCCGTCAATCTGGTCATACGCTTGGAAGTCACCAAAGTACTTCGTGATCGCTGCCGTCAGGGTCGTCTTGCCGTGGTCAACGTGGCCAATCGTGCCAATGTTAACGTGCGGTTTAGAACGTTCAAACTTTTCCTTAGCCATGGGTGGCCTCCGTATAATCGCCCGCGAGGACACGTCCTCACGACAGGTGTTTCGAGAAGTGGCTGGGCCAATGCCCCCGCCCCACATCGCGCGCGGCTTAGACCCCTGGTAGGGAAAAATCAAGCGGTCATTCGACCTGTGCTGCGACCTCTGGTGTCTGAGGCGAAGGAAGTGGCGGCAGCGCCAGCCAGTCGGGGTTGGTCAGGATCCAATTCTGGATGGCTCTCGCGGCATTTCGCGACAGGGCGCGCATCTGCTCTTCTTTGGTTTTTGTGAAACCAGAGCCAATGATTGTCGTCGCGTTCGCGCCCTCAAAAACTGTGATGCGCTCAGGCTCGGCGTGCAGTTTGCGTGCCTCAGCATCATCCCAAACATTGGCCGAAAGCACGAGAATGGACTTTGGCGCCAGAAGTACCGGAATGCCCGGAGGTGCAAGCGCATAGCCATCCACATTTACCGCGATATGAAAATCACGCCCGCCAGCGTAACCCGAAAACCGGCGATCAATCTCAGCCCCAAGGATGTCTTGCCATTCAGCAGGCGTTGCAGAGCGCGAGGGCGGCACAAGGCGCGCATTATCAGCGACCACGATGTTCCACTTCATCTGGAACGACCCCATATCGGGCTGTTCATAGATCAACGGATCCTCAGAGGCACAAGCCGACACCAATAGCACCGCCAAAATCGTCAAAGTATTGCGAAAAACGCCCATTCTGCCCTCCAAATTCATGCCTTGGGGTAGCCCACGACACCTGTAGGCGCAACGGTTGCTTGGCTCTGTTAGGGCGCGTCGTTCGACACAACACTACAAATGTCGCGTAGCGCTTGCCATTCGACATCCGACAATGCGGGCGCAGTTGAAGCCCCCGTATCTGCCGCTGCGGCGGCTTGGATCCGGTTCGCCATTTCGGGGTGAGATGACAGATGCGCCAAGACGCCTGTAACCTCGGGGTGATCTTCGGACATGCGGGCGAACAAGCTGCCCAAGGCCGCCGGTGGTAGACCCACGTCAGTCAACCGCTCCTGCGCGTAGACGTCCGCCTCTGTTTCGGCTGCACGCGAATAACCTGAGCTGATGATACCAGCCCCCAAACCCGCAGCCCCCGTGAAATCACCAGACAAGAGCGAGACGATGACAAAGGTTGTCATCCGCTCCAACACGCTGGCGACAGAGTGGTCCAACACGACATGCCCCAATTCATGGGCGAACACGGCGGCAACTTCATCCGGGCTCTCGGAGAGTTGGATGAGCGAATCGAAAAAAGTAATGTAGCCACCGGGTAACGCGTAGGCATTAGGGATTTGGTTCGCGCGGTCATCCAAAACCGCCACCTTGAGCGGATAGGGCAAGGCGACACCCTCAGCGATACGCGCAGCGATCTTGTCCATTGCCGCGACCCCGTCAGGGGCTGCGCAGAACTTTAACGGCGTATTGCTGGGTGAAAACGCGCTGCGTGTCATTTCGAAATGCGTCTCGCCCATTTTTAACTCGGCACGCACATTGGTAAAGCCCGCCAGCAAGCCCGCAAGCATCGGCAATACCACCAAGATCAATGCGGCCACGGATACGGCGCCGATTGTGGTAGCCGCGATCGCTTGACGCCACTTTGACGGTGGGCGCAAAGGCGTGCCAAGATTTGCACAAGCCCGCGCCACCATCGCGCACGCGACCGGATCCCGCAGGACCAAGCGCGCGTTGGTATTATCATCTAACCCGATCGTCAGAGTGTCATAGTTCGACTGATCGGGCAGCGTGCGCACCGCATCACAGGGCCACAAAACGACGTTCTGCCCATCCGGTAGATCGAGGACGAGAACATCGCCGTAATCGCCGTGGTCTTCGCGAACCGCGACTCGCTGCGCCAGCGCACGCTCACCATCATAATAGTCGCCGAAATAATCGTCGGAGGGGACTTGTGGGCCGTTCATATCCCGCCACCAAAGTCAAAGAATCCCGCCAGCCCATCCGCATCCGCCATATGATGATCAGCCCCGCGGCGTGTCGCGGATATTACGCTGGCGTCATGCACTAGCAACGTTTCAGCTGCATGCCGCAGCATCGGGAACGTCACGAACACATGTTTAAACTGCGCCCGCAGGACAAAAAAGCTGAAGTAGATCAAAATGGTGCTCGCAAGAATGATCCACTCTGGCAGGTTAAATAGCGCACCAAGCGAGAATTTCTCGGTCAGGATATCCTGGGACGGAAGGCTCGCGCCCAAGGCTCCGAAAATCGCAAACAACATCGCCACAAGGATCGGGACAAGGATCGAAAGGATAAGAAAGATGATCAGGTTTCCAAGCAAATGGATTTTGATGATCTTGCCTGTGCGCGGGTGAATTTCCAGCTCAGTCCCACCGGAATACAGCGTTTCAGACAATAGCACCCGAAAGCTTGCGACCCGATAATATATCCACCCGAGGACCATGCCCGGCACAGTGATGAACAGCCAACCTAGGTTACCACCCGTCCCATTAAAGGATGCCGCAGCCGGCAAACCAATCGTCGCCAAGCCAAACACCAAAAACGGGAAATACGCCGCATACAGCATAGTAAAACGGCCGCTTTGGAAAAACGGCTGATCCCCAAACCACGTACGATCAACGATGAATTTGCGTAGCCGAAATGTCGCCAGTGGCAAAAGCAACCCAAACGTCGCAATCACCAGCCCATAGTACAAAAACGCCCGCCACATGTAGCCAAACGCACCGGGCTCCATGGAAAATGCGAGGCCCCGCCATGACGTATGGTTCACAAGATACCTGCGCCCGCGGTACTGCGCGATAAAATAGAGCGGCAGGATCAGCGCGAGGGCCACAATGAAACCAGCCGTCGTATCGCCGGTAAGATTAAGGCTCGCGAAGAGGATCAACATCATCACAAGGCCGACGTAGAACACCAACAAGACAGCTGCGACAAAGAAACCGATCAGCTTTTCAAGCGGTTGTCCTGTGTATTCTAACGGCATCCCGCCCGGGCGCACGCTGGACCACAGCCACCGACGCAATCGGGTCCGCGCCCAAAATGAATAAAGCCCGAGCGTCACAACCATCAAACTGCCGGTCTTGAGCACCAACCCCAGCAGGTCGATCCGTGCTCCTTTTACGGCAGTTTCCAGCGTGTCATCGGCCATTTTGGTGCCTTAGGTAAAGGTGTTGTCCCGTGGGAAGCCCCGTGGCGCCATGCGCCCAGCAGAGGCGCGTTTCGACGTCCATTCGCTTAGATCAGTCTCGGTGCGCGTGCGGCCAGCGGGGTCAAGCCAGCTAAGGCCATCGGCGAGTGTAAAGGTCCGCGCATCCGTTAGGCCGCCGTCCTTATACTTTTGAAGACGAACGCCCTTGCCGCGTGCCATTTCTGGCAATTCATCGAGGGCGAAAACCAACATTTTGCGGTTCTCACCGACCACGGCGACATGATCACCCGCCACTGGCGCACAGACAGTCGCACGCACATCTCCGCGCACGTTCAGCACCTGTTTGCCCGATCGTGTTTGGGCCACCACGTCGTCCTGCGCGACGACAAACCCGTCACCCGCACTAGAGGCAACAAGCAGTTTGCCCCCAGCGCGGTAGATCAGAATATCCGTAATCTCGACCTCATTGGGCAGATCCACCATCAGGCGTAGGGGTTCGCCCATACCGCGCCCGCCGGGAAGATTGGCCGCCAACACTGTGTAGAAGCGTCCATTCGAGCCGAACACCAACAGCTTATCCGTAGTCTCTGCATGGAACATAAAGCGAGGGCCGTCGCCGTCCTTGAACTTTAGCTCGCGCGCCAGATCAATGTGTCCCGTCATGGACCGCACCCAAGCCATCTTGGAGCAGACGACAGTGATCGGCTCACGCTCAATCATCGCCTCAAGCGGGACTTCTGCGACCTCTAGGGCCTCAGCAAAGGTCGTACGGCGCGCACCGCCCTCAACACCTTTCCCGAACAGTTTCCGCGTTTCGCGCAATTGATCCGAGATGGCTTTCCACTGAACATCATCGTTTTCCAGAAGGTCCTCAAGGCCCGCACGCTCCTCCATCAACGCGTCACGCTCCGTAAGCAGCGCTAACTCTTCGAGCCGTCGCAACGCGCGCAAGCGCATGTTCAGGATCGCTTCGGCCTGCACCTCGCTGAGGGCTTCGGACCGATCGGTTGGCAGGGGGCTGACATAGTCGGCTTCATCCTGCGCGCGCGCATGGCTGACGCCCCAATCCTCGAACATCAACGCACGCTTGGGTGCATCATCGTACCGGATGATATCAATAACGCGGTCCAAGTTAAGGAAGGCCACGATAAAGCCCTCAAGTACCTCAAGCCGATGGTCAATCTGCGCCAAACGGTGCCGTGAGCGACGTTGCAACACGACGCGACGGTGGTCCAAAAACGCCTGCAAGACTTCGCGCAGACCGCAAACCTTTGGGGTCACACCATCGATCAAGACGTTCATGTTCAACGAGAACCGCGTTTCGAGATCGCTGGCCCGGAACAGTGTCGACATCAAAACGTCTGGATCCACGTTTTTGGATTTTGGCTCTAGCACGATGCGGATGTCGTCTGCGCTTTCGTCGCGCACGTCCGCTAGGATCGGGACTTTTTTGGTCTGAATAACTTCAGCCAGTTTTTCGATCAGCCGCGATTTTTGCACCTGATAGGGGATTTCAGTCACGACAATTTGCCATTGTCCGCGGCCCAAATCCTCAATCTCCCAACGAGCGCGCAACCGGAAAGAGCCACGCCCTGTTCTGTAAGCCTCAAGCACGTTTTCGCGCGGCTCAACGAGCACGCCACCGGTCGGAAAGTCCGGGCCAGGGATCATGTCTACCAGCGTTTCATCGCGGACATTAGGCGTCTTGATAAGGTGCAGGCAGGCCGTGATCAGTTCTTCGAGGTTGTGGGGCGGAATGTTGGTCGCCATGCCAACTGCGATCCCGGACGAGCCATTCGCCAATAGATTCGGGAACGCCGCAGGCAGAACCACTGGTTCACGCAATGTGCCATCGTAGTTGTCACGGTAATCAACGGCGTCTTCGTTTAGCCCCTCTAAAAGCGCCTCAGCCGCGGCGGTCATACGCGCCTCGGTATACCGGCTCGCGGCGGGGTTATCGCCGTCAATGTTGCCAAAGTTCCCCTGCCCGTCCACCAGCGGATAGCGAACAGCAAAATCCTGCGCCAAGCGGGCCATCGCATCGTAAATCGCGGCGTCACCATGGGGGTGATAGTTGCCCATTACGTCGCCAGAAATCTTGGCAGACTTTCGGAAACCGCCCGTCGGTGAAAGGCGCAATTCGCGCATCGCAAAAAGGATACGCCGGTGAACCGGCTTCAGCCCGTCACGCGCATCCGGCAAGGCCCTGTGCATAATCGTGGACAAGGCATACGTTAGATAGCGCTCCCCAATGGCGCGCGAAAGTGGTTCTGCGATAGCTTCGGGTGTGTCGATGGGATCACTCATATGCTTGGTCTACTGTAGGCGATTTCCAGCGTAAACAGACAACGCGGCCAAAAAATGGTAAGTTAGTGTCTAAAGATTCGTAGCGCTGCCTTTTGCTGCACATTTATTTTATTTTAACCATTTACGGAGGGCTGCGTTTTGCTTCGCCTTTCTATCATATTGATTGCTGCACTTTGGGCCAGCTTCCTTATTTGGGGCACACCCACTGATACGATATCCCAATCGGACCCAGCCCTGCGCGACCAGCCCCCGCGCACCGTCCGTGTACCAATTTATTCGGAGCCGACGATTGTATCCGTTGACCGCCCAACGGTCACAGCAGCACGCGCCGCACCACAGCCCGTGCTAGCCATTGAAGTGAGCGCCGAGCCAGCGGCCCAACAAAATACGGTTCCGATTGAGGAATTACCCTTATTTACAGTCACCGGAACCCGCGTGAACCTACGTACCGGCCCCTCAACTGCGACTGATATTGTGATGTCCCTATCGCTGGGCAGCGTGACCGAAGCACTCGGTCCCGAGAGCAATGGTTGGATCGAGATCAGAGACCTAAACACAGGCCTGTCCGGATACATGTCCGCCCAGTTTCTCGAATTGCTTTGAACAGTCCATTGACCCCACCGAATGCGCCCTTACGTTGCCCCACGAAAAGAGGGCGCAATGCAAAAATCCATATTGATCACAGGGTGTTCCAGCGGCATCGGGCTAGACGCGGCGCACACGCTACGTGACCGTGGGTGGCAGGTCTTTGCCACGTGCCGCAAGCAAATCGATTGTGACAGGTTGTCGGATCAAGGATTTGTTGCCCCATTATTGGACTATGAGGCCCCCGAAACCATCGAGGCCGCCCTTGCAGAGGTACTAACAGATACCGGTGGCACGTTGACCGCTGTGTTTAACAACGGTGCATATGCGATCCCCGGTTTGGTCGAAGACCTGCCTACCAACGCGTTGCGTCAGATTTTTGAAGCCAACTTTTTCGGCTACCACACACTGACACGCGCCGTGATCCCGGTGATGCGCGCGCAAGGTCACGGGCGCATCGTGCAATGCTCCTCTATCCTCGGATTCTCACCACTGATGTGGCGCGGAGCCTACAACGCGACCAAATTCGCGCTTGAGGGGCTGACGGACACGTTGCGGCTAGAAATGCGCGGCACCCAGATATTCCCGGTTCTAATTGAGCCCGGCCCCATCACCACCAAAATCCGAGAAAACGCGATTCCCCATTTTGAAAAGTGGATCAATTGGGAGAACAGCGCCCGAGTCGATGACTACAAGGCGCTAAAACAACGGCTCTACACGTCCTCCGGGCCGGATCCGTTTGAACTGCCCCCCACGGCTGTGACCAAAAAACTGATCCATGCCCTAGAAGCGCCAACACCCCGCGCGCGTTATTACGTGACCTTTCCCACCTACCTAATGGGCACGCTAAAACGGCTTTTACCCACTTCGGGCATAGATTTTGTGGCCAGCCGGTTCTAGACCGCTACGTCACCGCCAAAGAGAGGAATAAACATGTTCAGCGATCCCTTGTTCTACATAGCAGCGGCTGCGTGCCTTGTTGTGGCGGGCATCTTGTTGTTCGGCATCGGCGGCTTTGGCTCCGGTGGCGGCTTTAATAAAAAACACGCCAATAAAGTCATGCGGCTCCGGCTGTATGCCCAGTTAGGGGCCGTGGCCCTGATGGTTGGTTTTCTCTTACTACGCGGCGTCGGAGGTCAATAATGGTCGTTCTTTCAAAGATTTACACCAAAACGGGTGATGCGGGTGAAACCGCATTGGGCAATGGAGCACGGGTAGCCAAACACTCGCTGCGGGTCACAGCCTACGGCACGGTGGATGAGACGAACGCTACCGTTGGCCTTGCGCGGCAGCACAGCAGCGGTGAGATGGACGCGCAATTGGCGGCAATCCAGAATGACCTGTTCGACCTTGGCGCAGACCTGTGTCGCCCCGACATGGAGAAAGACGCCGAAAGCGAATATCCGCCCCTGCGCGTAACCGATGCTCAAATTCAGCGGCTTGAAGCAGAGATTGATGAGATGAACACGGCACTGGAACCATTGCGCAGCTTTATTCTGCCCGGCGGCAGTGCGCTGGCCGCACAAATGCATCTGTGCCGGACCGTATCCCGCCGCGCAGAGCGTCTCTCGGTTGAGCTAGCGACAGTTGAGGCGATCAATCCGGCTGCGGTAAAATACCTCAACCGGTTGTCCGACTGGTTTTTTGTAGCGGGCCGCATTGCCAACGACGGTGGCAAAGATGACGTTCTGTGGGTTCCTGGCGCGAACCGCTAACCTTAAATACGGGCGCTGTCACTGGTTTGACCTCTGGCGGCGCCTACGTCGTGAAACAGCATACGAAACGGCGCAAACAGAGCAGAAGCAACGCACAAAGCTGCCATCTAGCGATGGTAACCAGATGTTACCCAAGCCATACTGCAGCCAAACGCAGGGTTTAAATGCATCCGCAGGAAGCCCTGCTTACAAGATCGTAGGTTTTGAAAATTTACTCTATGCCCCGCGATGCACAGTGGTTATCAATGCGGTGAAAATTTCGGGCTATATTTCACGAAGGCCCGAGTCGAACAGGAGAAACGCGCAATGAAGGTCCTCGTACCGGTGAAACGCGTGATCGATTATAACGTAAAAGTTCGCGTCAAAGCGGACGGAAGCGGTGTCGATCTCGCAAACGTCAAAATGTCCATGAACCCCTTTGATGAGATCGCGGTCGAAGCTGCGATCCGCTTGAAAGAAGCGGGTCAAGTGGATGAAATCGTCGTCGTTTCTGTTGGCGTTGCAAAGGCGCAAGAAACGCTGCGGACTGCTTTAGCTATGGGCGCAGACCGCGCTATCTTGGTCGAAGCCGCCGACGACGTGCACACCGACATCGAACCTCTTGCCGTTGCTAAGGTTCTTAAGGCCCTCGTCGACGAAGAGCAGCCCGGCCTCGTGATCTGTGGCAAGCAAGCCATCGACAACGACATGAACGCGACTGGCCAGATGCTCTCGGCTCTGCTCGGGTGGAGCCAAGCAACATTTGCGTCTGAGTTGGCGATTGAAGGCGATAGCGCAACCGTGACACGTGAAGTGGACGGCGGTTTGCAAACGATCAAAGTCAAAATGCCAGCCGTTGTGACCGTGGATCTACGCTTGAATGAGCCACGCTACGCATCCTTGCCTAACATCATGAAGGCAAAGAAAAAGCCGCTTGATACCAAAACACCAGGCGATCTGGGCGTTGACGTAACCCCACGCTTGAGTGTCGTCACAACGACCGAACCAGCGGCCCGCGCAGCCGGCGTCAAAGTCGCGTCCGTGGACGAGCTTGTTTTGAAACTCAAAGACGAAGCAGGAGTGATCTAAGATGACTGTTCTTCTTATTGCAGAAGTCTCGGGCGGCGTTTTGGCCGTGGACGCAACAGCAAAAGCGCTTACTGCCGCTAAGGCGATGGGCGATGTAACCGTGTTGTGTGCTTCCGCAGGGTGTGGTGGCGCAGCAGAAGCGGCCGCTAAACTCGATGGCGTAAGAAAAGTTCTTTGCGCGGATGACGCCGCTTATGGACACGATCTCGCAGAACCTCTTGCCGATTTGGTAGTCGGCATGGCCGGAGACTATAGCCACATCGTAGCACCCGCGACAGCAACCGCCAAAAACGTGATGCCCCGCATCGCGGCGTTGCTGGATGCTATGGTGATCTCTGACGTAACGGCTGTTGTTGATGCGGACACGTTCGAGCGCCCCATCTACGCAGGCAACGCGATCCAGACCGTCAAATCCGCAGATGCGATCAAAGTGCTAACGGTTCGCACCGCGACGTTTGATGCCGCCGGCGAAGGCGGTTCGGCTTCGGTTGAGAGCATTGCAGCGGCCGCCAACTCCGGAATTTCGGAGTGGGTAGAAGACAAGGTTGCCGCCTCTGACCGACCCGAACTGACATCCGCGGGCATCGTTGTTTCTGGCGGCCGCGGCGTCGGCTCCGAGGACGATTTCAAAATGATCGAAACGCTCGCAGACAAGCTGGGCGCAGCTGTTGGTGCATCCCGTGCCGCGGTTGACTCGGGCTATGCTCCGAACGATTGGCAGGTCGGCCAGACCGGCAAAGTCGTGGCACCGGACCTTTACGTTGCGGTCGGCATTTCGGGTGCGATTCAGCACCTTGCCGGCATGAAAGACTCCAAAGTCATCGTCGCCATCAACAAAGACGAAGAAGCACCTATCTTCCAAGTCGCTGACTACGGGCTGGTTGCTGACCTGTTCGACGCCGTACCAGAGCTGCTCGAAAAACTCTAAGCGCTTAGCAAGTCTTACTGGGAACGGCCCGCATTTTGCGGGCCGTTTTCTTTTGCACTATCCTTAGGCAAAGGCGGCGACACCAGCCAGTTTCTCGGCAATCTCTATGTGACATGCCGGAGGCAAAAGCTGCTGCGCCACTGGCACTTCCATTTCGGGCACCTTCATCCCGTGAATGCCCGCGTTGGCCCGCGTCTGAGCCGGATCGTACCGCAGCACGTCATCAACCAATGGTCGCAAATCATCGACCATGCGTTCTGACACAAAAAGCGGCTCCGGCCCAAGTTCTGCCCCGTGCGCGGGTGGAGTTGCGTCAGGTAGCCACAAGAGCATTTTGCGCCCCGTTATCCGCGTAAGCAGCAAACGCATCCGCGCAGTCCATGCCGCAGACAATTCCTGCTCAATCATCCGGAACTTGTCCGGCGAACAGGCCTTGAGTGTCACCAGCATGTGACGCGTGAAATGGAATTCACTGAAATCAACGTCCTGAAACAGGTTTTGCATCAACGCAGAGGGTTTCAAGAAGCGGTCATTGCGGCGCGGATGAACGTGATAAAATCGGTTGGACATGTTGTGGGCAGGCAGAACCTGCACAATTGTCATATCTGCCTCAGAGGCCATATCCAGTACCGTTGCGTCTGCCGCAAATACATCCACCCCAGCATTCATTTGACCAAAGTTCACACACGGCAGGCCAATCTTATCTTCCAAGAGTTCGGAAAAGGGCCGTTCAACATAGCGGCCATACGTTTCTGAGCCGCCAATAACAGCGACATACGGCGTGCGACGGTCCTTCTTAGGCCCCCGAAACAGTGTCTTCGATGCGCCGTATGTGCACGGGTAATACTCAAGCGCGGGCTGCGCCATTCTTTCATAGGTCATCTGCCTATTCCCACCAATGTTCGACTCACCCAAGCACGACATTGCAATAAAGCCGTTACTGATAACCTAACCGAGCAATTTGCCTTTCTTTTTCAACAACACCGTGGCTTGTGACCCTTCGCTATCCCGCGTAATTTGAGCCAACACACGGCAGGAGAGCCAGAATGGATATTCAGAAAATCGGCATCGTAGGCGCAGGTCAGATGGGCAATGGCATTGCACATGTCTGCGCATTGGCAGGTTACGATGTGATTCTAAATGATATTTCCCAAGACTCACTCGACGCCGCGATGACTACGGTTCGCAAAAATCTTGAACGCCAAGTCAGCCGTGAGAAAATCACGCAAGCCGATCAAGATGCCACCCTCGGTCGGATCTCAACCACGTTGCGCCTTCCGGATCTGGGTGCGACCGACTTGGTGATCGAGGCCGCGACGGAACGTGAAACGGTCAAACAGGCAATTTTCGAAGACCTTCTGCCCCACCTCCAACCCCACACGATCCTGACCTCCAACACATCGTCTATTTCAATTACGCGCCTCGCGAGCCGCACGGACCGACCCGAAAAGTTCATGGGGTTTCATTTTATGAACCCCGTTCCAATCATGAAGTTGGTCGAACTGATCCGTGGTATCGCTACGGACGAGCCGACTTTTTCCGCCTGTCGCAAGGTCGTTGAGAGGCTGGGGAAAACTGCCGCAACTGCGGAAGATTTTCCGGCGTTCATTGTGAACCGCATCCTGATGCCGATGATCAATGAGGCAGTCTACACGCTTTATGAGGGGGTCGGGAACGTAAGATCCATCGACGAATCCATGAAGCTAGGCGCGAACCATCCTATGGGGCCACTAGAGCTCGCGGACTTCATCGGCCTCGATACGTGCCTTGCCATTATGAACGTGCTGCATGACGGCCTTGCGGACACCAAATATCGCCCCTGCCCGCTTCTGACGAAATATGTGGAAGCTGGCTGGCTCGGCCGCAAAACGGAACGTGGTTTCTACGACTATCGTCAGAACCCACCTGTCCCGACCCGCTAATCGCTCAGAGTTTTTTCCCGTAGCCAAGCGACAAAGCCACGTGGGTTTGTCGCCCACTTCACGATCTCAGATCGCTCAATTGGCGCACGCACCACAGGGGCCTGCGGCTTGTTCAATGCATAAACCACTTCGTGCAAAAGCAGACCCTGGCGCAAAGTCGCCGAAAGGATATTCGCAATCTGATACCACCGCGAATTCTGCCCGGGAAAGAACACAGGCACCACAACCGCCGCCGATTTCTGAATCATTTTGGCGGTGAACGGGTTCCATTCCTTTTCAATCGCTGGTCCGAAGTAAGTCTCAGAAGCGGCAACTGAGCCTGACGGGAAAAGGACGATCACGCCGCCGTTCTCCAAGTGCGCATTCGAGGCTTTGCGCATTTCGAGGTTCTTCTTCAAAGAATCCTCTTCGTGCGGAAACGGCACAGGGATCATGAATTCTTCGATCTCGGGGATACCGGTCAGCAAAGATCGCGTCAGAATTTTGTAGTCCGTTCGGACCCGACCAATCAATTCGGCCAAAACCATGCCATCCACCAACCCATGCGGGTGATTGGCCACAACGATCACCGGACCCGTCTTAGGGATGCGCGCAATTTGGTCAGCGGGTGTGATCAGGTCAATACCCATCACCTTGAGAGCATGCCCCCAAAAACCCTGCCCGGTTTGGACACCTTCCCGCTCGAACCGCCGGATCAGACGCAGCAGACGTATTTTGCCAGTCGTCCACTCCATCACGCGGATTGTGTTGGCTTTCCACGGGTTTTCAAACGTGTTCGCGTAAGAAAGACGCTTCTTATCATAGGCCACGTAATTGGGGTCAGTGCCCCCATCCGCGCCGTCTAATTCGTGCGTATTGTCCACCAAAGCTTACGGGGCTCCCCGTTCAGACGTCTTCCCCAAAGCGCGCGGCCACCAAATTGGCCAGTGCGTCGGCCAAGGCGTCCGCTTGCGCGCCCGAAGTTTCGACCTCAATAGTCGTTCCCTTAGATGCTGCCAACATCAAAAGCCCCATGATCGAATCGCCTGACGCCTCAAGCCCGTCTTTACGGACCATGGCGGAGGCATCAAAGCCTTCAACACATTCGACAAATTTAGCTGAAGCCCGCGCGTGCAGACCTTTTTGGTTCACGATGGGGAGTATGCGTGCTGTCATGCGTTGCCCGCCGTAGCATCAAAGCTGTTGATATACCGTCGCCCAGCGTCACGCGCTAGATCGACAGCCTCCCCGACGGGGCGTCCACGCGACTTGGCCAGTTTGATCAGAGCCGGAAGATTGGCACCATACAAAATACGCCTATCGGCGGCCATGCACGCAGGTAACGACAGGTTCGAAGGAGAGCCGCCAAACATGTCAGTGACGACAACCACCCCATCCCCACTGTCAACATCGTTCGCGGCTGTGCAAATTTCGGATTTTTTCACATCTCTGTCGTGATCAGGCTCTATAGCTATCGCGACAATACCGGTCTGCTGGCCAACGACATGTTCGATCGCGGCCAGGTATTCCCGTGCAAGCCCCCCATGGGCAACGATGACGATCCCAATCACCTGTGGGTTCTACCTCTTCACCGGGCGCCACGTCTGACCGCTGCGCCGCTCCAATTCCCTGTGTCTTAAAGACACTCTCCAGCCACTTTCCGCAAGGGTCACCGCAAGGCTTTCCGCTACGGCAACAGAGCGGTGTTGCCCACCCGTACAGCCCAACCCAATCGTAAGGTGCGATTTTCCCTCTGCCTCGTAGGCGGGCAGAAGCATCAAAAGCAAGTCCTCAACCTTCGCACGAAACGGTAAATAATGGGTGTCTTTCGCAATATACGCCGCAACTTCCTGCGATTGGCCGGTCTTTTCCCGCAGATCAGGCGCCCAGTGCGGATTGCGAAGGAAACGAACATCAAAAGCCAGATCAAGGCCTAGGGGAAGCCCGCGCTTATAGCTAAAACTTTGAACAGAGACCGCCAATCGCGTCGCCTCCGAAACCGTAAAAATACGGTCAACCTCTGCCCGCAACTCGTGAATATTGAGCTGACTGGTATCGATAAAATGATCAGCCTGCTCCTTAAGCGGTTCTAGCAAGAGCATTTCTTGCGCAATACCACCTTCGGTGTCTTTTCCATCTGCAACCGGATGCCTCCGGCGCGTTTCGGAATAGCGACGCAACAGAACATTGGGCGCGCAATCAACATAGAGGACATTCAACCCAACGGCTGGGTTTGCCCGCAGCTTTGCGACCAGATCTGCAAAACGCTGGACACTAAAATCACGGTTGCGGGTATCGATCCCAAGAGCCAGTGGACGGCCCGTCGGGGGACCATTCAACACCCGCCCCACAAGCGACAAAGGCAGGTTATCAATCACCTCATAGGCAAGGTCCTCAAGAGCAGCAATCGCAGTGGATCGCCCTGCGCCAGAGGGGCCAGTCACGAAAACAACAGGGGTTGGGTCCGGTGTCACGTCGGTCATTATGCTCACGGTATTATTACGTGTTAGGATGGTAGCGGTAGCAGATGCAGAAGCAAATGACATGGCACTGCCAACCGCCCACTAAGCACGCAAAGTCCGCCCTCCATGCCGCAACAACAGAACTACTTTAGACGCCAGACCAACACCGTGGCACGCACGATAAAGCGGGACTCTACACTCATCAAAAGTCAAGGTTTCCTCTGGTGGAAAACGCGGGGCGGCATCCTCTGTCAGCAATAGGCAGAACGTCAATTTTGCAGAACGTTTCAAGGGAATTGAGAGAAGACCAAACCCGCGCATCTCTAACTGCTCAGGTGCATTTTTCGGCGGCATACACATGAGGTTTCCAAGGCCCTCCAATTCGATTTCCACAACATCATCACACACCAACGCGCATCCCAAAGCCATCAACTCAGCCGCAAGCGTGCTTTTGCCAGCCCCACTCTTGCCTAGGATCAAAACCCCGTGATCCCCGTCGGCAACGCACGTTGCATGGGCCCGCCAACGTCCCAGCTCTTGCACCGTGCACAGACTATCTGCTGGCATCGATGTCACTTAGATCGGCAGTCCAACCACGAACCGCGCGCCTAGCGGCTCGGACGTAAGGTCCATATCGGTGGGCCGAATATTCTCAGCCCAGATAACCCCGCCATGGGCCTCAACGATTTGCTTAGAGATGGCCAAGCCTAGCCCCGAATGGTTGCCAAACTGCTGCTGGGGCCGTTCGGAATAGAACCGATTGAACACTTTTGTCAAAGCCTGTTCAGGAATGCCCGGCCCTGTATCTTCGACCACGATCAGCACCCGATTGTCACGCTGACGCGCCCAAATACGCACCGCGTCACCGGCGTCGCAAAACGACAGCGCATTGGTGATCAGATTAACGAAAACCTGCGCGAGACGGGCCTCAAGCCCCATAATCACAATCGGCTCTTTCGGCAGATCCGCGATAAAATCGATGTCGCGCGCGCTTGCTTCCTCAGAATGGTAAAGTGTCAGATTGTTGAGCATCTTGATGAGATTGAAGGGTTCTTCCTCTTCCTTCACCAACTCACTATCGAGCCGCGACGCATTCGAGATATCAGACACTAGCCGATCAAGGCGGCGCACATCATGGTCGATCACATCCAACAACGTACTGCGCTGATCCTCAGTCTTAGCCAACCGCATCGTGCCGACCGCCGAGCGGAGGGACGCCAGCGGATTCTTAATTTCATGAGCCACATCAGCCGCAAATTGTTCGTTGCTATCGATCCGATCGTAAAGCGCAGACACCATACCCCGCAGCGCACCGGACAACCGCCCGATTTCATCAGGGCGCGCGGTTAGGTCCGGAATACGCACCCTATTTGGGCTCATCTTGCGGGCATTTTTGTCCCGGCCAAGCTCGGCTGCAGCCGATAAATCAGACAGCGGGTTGGCAATAGTAGAGGCGAGCAGAAGGCTCAGGCCAATCGAAACCATCAGGGCAATCACAAACATCTGCAGCACTTGTTCCCGCTGCGCGCGGGCAAGGGCGTCAATTTCTCCGGCGCGGCTGGTCACGGCAATCGCGCCCAGTGCAACAGCACCTGTGCCGATGGGCGTGGCCACTGTATAGACTGTGCCGGTCTCAATTTCGCGGCCGCGGATAAGCGTCTCAGCCCGGCCAATTTCACGCACCATTTCCAGCGCCACTTGGGACGTGGGCGTGGTGATCACCGGGGCCTGTTCTGCCGACATAACCCCTGCCACACCGTCCCACACCCAATTGAGCAGGTTGGTGATGACGTTAGTACGGTCAGTTGTTTGCTGTAGCCCCCGGACGGTACCGGCGGGCTGCGCATCGGCAGTGGTTGCCGCCACAAGCCTCTGACGGTCGTCAAACACATGCACCTCAACCCCGACGGGCAAGTCGATAGCAGCCAACACCTCGGTCACATCTACGTCCGCAAGGGACGCAAGCGACCCACTCTCAACTCCGGGCAAGGACGCCTCAAAGATGTCAGCAATCAACTGCGCCTCAACCACCAAGGCCTTTTCGCGCTGTGTCACAAGGCTGTCGCGCGACGGGCTCAGAAACAGCACACCAGCAACAAGCACCAAGATCGCCAACATGTTGAACACGATGATCTTGCGGGCAAGCGGCGAACGATTGAGTGAAATCATACCACGACGTTCGCGCGCCGAGACCAATTCGCTTTCTAAAGCACCAATGGGGCGGTCCCAGTCTTCACCAAGAACCACCTCACTTTCAGGCCTGCGTCCGCGCGAAGCGGTTTGCATAATGGCGTCCGCCGTCATTCTTCGTTGTATCGGTACCCAATGCCGTACAGCGTCTCAATCGCGGAGAACTCGGCATCAGCCATGCGCATTTTCTTCCGCAACCGTTTGATGTGGCTATCGATTGTTCGATCATCCACATAGACCTGATCGTCATAGGCCACATCCATCAATTGATCTCGACTTTTAACAAAGCCGGGACGCGTGGCCAATGCTTGCAGAAGCAAAAACTCGGTTACGGTGAGAGTTACATCGTTGCCCTTCCACTTCACTGCGTGCCGCAGCGGGTCCATGGTTAAATCACCACGCACAAGCGCTTGGGTTTCCTCGGGCGTATCGGTTTCATCAGAAGCAATCGCCTCCTGACGGCGTAGAATAGCGCGAATACGTTCGACGAGCAGACGCTGCGAAAACGGCTTGCGCACATAATCGTCGGCCCCCATCCGCAGGCCCAAAACCTCATCAATTTCATCGTCCTTAGAGGTCAGAAAAATCACCGGGACCGAGCTTTTCTGGCGCAGACGCTGCAACAGATCCATGCCATCCATGCGGGGCATCTTTATGTCCAGCACAGCAAGCTCAGGCATCCGGCGCATAAACGCATCCAGAGCCGACTGGCCATCATTATAAGTTTCGACCTCAAAACCCTCTGCCTCCAGAGTCATCGAGACTGACGTGAGAATATTTCGATCGTCATCGACCAGAGCAATCCGCGACATGTGCAATGTTCCTTATTTTGCCCAATTTGCCTAAATTTTTGCTTACTGTCCGACTTTCACTAGTGAGAATCAACAAAAAACGAATCAGCCGCGGTGATCCTGCCGCGTACAAGGCCTGATCAAAGTTAATAGTCCCATAATTTGCGCTAACAGCGGCAATTTGGTTGCGCTAACTGCGCGCTTGCGTCCTGTTCAAGCCAAAATACGTCATGATATAGCCACGAGGGTGTAGTCATATTGGCTGCTGTTTGTATTTCGACCTAGAGCGGGACAAAATCCGCGGGAGCACGATCATGATCATCGGACGCGTTAACCCAGCGCACACGCTGGAAACCCAAGGCATTTCCGGGCTCGGGTCGGTCTATTATAACTTGCTTGAACCAGCGATCATCCAGCAAGCGATTGAACGCGGCGAAGGGACACTCGGCAAAGGTGGTGCGTTCATGACGACCACCGGTAAATACACCGGTCGCTCGCCCAAAGATAAGCACGTAGTAAAAACCGCTGACGTAGTGGACACGATCTGGTGGGACAACAACGCCGCGATGTCGCCCGAGGGGTTTGATGCCCTCTACGAGGACATGCTCGCCCACATGAAAGGTCGCGATTATTTCGTGCAGGACCTGTTTGGCGGCGCCGACCCCGCGCATCGTCTAGACGTGCGCATGGTGACCGAGCTTGCATGGCACAATCTGTTCATTCGCCACCTTCTGCGCCGCCCTGAGCCCGCAGAACTGGAAACATTTGCCCCCGAATTTACGGTCATCAACTGCCCCACGTTCAAGGCCGACCCAGAGCGTCACAATTGCCGCTCTGACACGGTCATCGCCATGAACTTTGAGCGCAAGATGATCCTGATCGGCGGCACCGAGTATGCGGGCGAAAACAAGAAATCGATCTTTACGCTGCTCAACTATCTACTGCCTGCCAAGGGCATCATGCCCATGCACTGCTCCGCCAACCACGCCATCGACAACCCCGTCGACTCGGCCGTGTTCTTTGGTCTGTCGGGCACAGGCAAAACCACGCTATCGGCCGATCCCGGTCGCACCCTAATCGGCGATGATGAACATGGCTGGTCCGAGCGTGGTATCTTTAACTTTGAAGGCGGCTGTTACGCCAAAACCATCAATCTGCGCCGTGAAGCGGAACCCGAAATCTACGACACCACGTCCAAGTTCGGCACAGTGATCGAAAACATGGTCTTTGATCCAAACACCTTCGATCTGGACTTTGATGACGACAGCCTTACGGCCAACATGCGCTGCGCCTACCCGCTGGAATACATCTCTAACGCGTCGGACACCGCGCTGGGTGGTCACCCCAAAAACATCATCATGCTAACCTGCGATGCGTTCGGCGTCCTGTCCCCCATCGCGCGGCTTACGCCAGCGCAGGCCATGTACCACTTCCTGTCTGGCTTTACCTCCAAGGTTGCAGGCACTGAGCGTGGCGTGACAGAGCCAGAACCGACATTCTCGACCTGCTTTGGCGCACCCTTCATGCCCCGCCGTCCCGAAGTGTATGGCGACCTTCTACGCAGCAAAATCGCCGAAAACGGCTCTACCTGTTGGCTGGTCAACACTGGCTGGACCGGCGGCGCCTATGGCACAGGTTCGCGGATGCCGATCAAGGCAACCCGCGCACTTCTCACGGCTGCTTTGAACGGGGATCTCAGCAATTGTGAATTCCGTCGCGACCCCAACTTTGGCTTCGACGTCCCCGTCGCATGCCAAGGCGTCGACGACAGCTTGCTTGATCCACGCACAACATGGTCAGACCCCGCAGCCTACGATGCACAGGCCGCAAAACTGGTTTCCATGTTCTCGGACAACTTTGCGCAATACGTCCCCTTCATCGACGAAGACGTCAAAGCCTGCGCAATCGGCTAATTATGCGTGCTGAGGCGGGCATCCCCGCCTCATGCCAACCCTTTGCGGATCAGGTTCGCGCCGGCCACGAGCAAAACAATCAAGATTGCCCGCTTAAAGGCTGCCGCGGGCAATCTGTCTTGCACAGCGAACCCAACCCACATCCCCAACATGCTTGGTATCAACAGCGCGGCTGAAAATGGCGCGGTCTCTAGGTTGAGGATCCCGGATTTCAGATGCGCCACAAGCAGCATGAATGATCCAAGCCCATAGATCACGCCCTGCACCACGCCCTGTTGCGCGCGGGGGACATCCGTTGCCAGCAGGTACAACACAGTCGTTGATCCCCAGTTACCCGTCAGCCCACCCATCGTGCCCGAAATGAGGCCCGCAACCCATTCGGTCCACCACCGATGCTGCTGCGCTATGTGAAACGTTTTTCCTGCCAGTTGAATAACCGAGAGCACGACCACCGGAATGCCCAGAACCAATGAGAAAACCTGAGGCGACAAAGAGGTGACCAACTGCGCCGCAAGCAAGATCATGATGCAGACTACGACCAAATAACGCCAAAACTGCCGCGCCGCAGCAACCGCTGGCCCAACCCCAGCCCGCAAGGTTTGGGTCACATTCGCCGCCACAATCGGCAGAATAACCCCTGCCAAGGCCAACTGCGGATCCAAAAATGTCGACAACCCGGAAATCATGATCAAGGGCAGTGCAAATCCCACCACCCCTTTGACAAAGCCGCCAAAAAACGTGATCGCCACAGCCAGAGCAAAGGCCCCCAGCGACATAAGTTCCATGATGCGTGTCCCTGTTTTAGCTGCGCACAACGCAGTCTTGTGCTATCGTTACGGCAACCTACCTGCCAATGGATTGACGAACACCCAAAAATCCGTCGAGACATTTTAGTTCGCCCAAGATTGCATATGCAGAATTTTCTTGCGCTGCAATTGCACAGTCGGTACGAAGACCCGACAAAATGATGCTAGGAGACGACCATGCCCCGTGACGCCGCCGAGAGCCACATCGAAACACCTGCCATTCTGCCAAACCTGCTTGCGTTGACAGGCGATGCCGTCGCTGCAGCAGAGGCCCTTTTGGCCCGCGCCAAGGCGTTGATCACCGTTCAAGTCACCGACAATGACCGCATTTCCGGCCGCTTGATCGAAGAAAACCAAACCGCGACCCATGGCTTTGCTTGGCTGGCCACATATGTCGAATCGCTGCGTCAGATGCAGGGCTGGGCCGAGCGGATGAGCGCAGACGGCACTTTCAACGAGATGAACCAACTGATCCATCAGATCGCTTTTGGAGAGTACCTGTGGCAGATGTACGGCGGCATCCCGATGAACCAAGGCGAAATCTTGCGCCCACAAGATATCGGCCTATCGCAAGAGGATCAGGCCGTGCTGATGACGCCGGCGGTCCAACTGCTCACGCAGAATGGCAACACCCAAGTCGCACGCACCCGCCTTGTTGAGCTGATGCAAGAGGGTCAGGCCGAGGCTATGTTCGGCACCTCCGGCCTTGATGAAGAGCTGGAAATGATCCGCGAGCAGTTCTTCCGCTATTCCAAGGAAAAGGTCGAACCCTTTGCCCATGAATGGCACCTCAAGGATGAGCTGATCCCGATGGAGATCATCGAGGAACTGGCCGAGATGGGCGTATTTGGACTGACCATCCCCGAGGAATACGGCGGGTTCGGTCTCTCGAAGGCATCCATGTGTGTCGTATCCGAGGAACTGTCACGGGGCTACATCGGCGTCGGCTCGTTGGGCACGCGCTCGGAAATTGCGGCTGAGTTGATCCTTGCGGGCGGCACCGAAGAGCAAAAACAAAGCTGGCTACCGCGATTAGCCTCCGCCGAGATCCTGCCCACTGCAGTGTTCACAGAACCGAATACCGGCTCTGATCTTGGCAGCCTGCGCACCCGCGCCGTCAAAGATGAGAACGGCGATTACCAGATCACGGGCAACAAAACTTGGATCACCCATGCGACCCGTACGCAGGTTATGACGCTGCTAGCGCGGACCGATCCCGACACGACCAACTACAAAGGTCTGTCGATGTTCCTTGCGGAAAAAACCCCAGGCACGGACGAAAACCCGTTCCCCACCCCCGGCATGACCGGCGGTGAGATCGAGGTCCTCGGCTATCGCGGCATGAAAGAATACGAATTGGGCTTCGACAACTTCCACGTAAAGGGTGAAAACCTGCTCGGCGGAGAAGAGGGTAAGGGCTTCAAACAGCTCATGGAAACCTTCGAAAGTGCGCGGATCCAAACTGCGGCCCGCGCGGTTGGTGTCGCGCAATGCGCTCTCGACATCGCGATGCAATACGCGATCGACCGCAAACAGTTTGGCAAGTCGCTGATCGAATTCCCCCGTGTTTCTGGCAAGCTTGCGATGATGGCCGTTGAGATCATGATCGCCCGTCAGCTGACCTACTTCTCGGCCCGCGAAAAAGACGAAGGTCGTCGCTGCGACCTTGAGGCTGGCATGGCCAAGCTGCTCGGCGCCCGCGTAGCGTGGGCGGCGGCCGACAACGGCCTGCAAATCCACGGCGGCAACGGCTTTGCGCTTGAATACAAAATCTCGCGCGTACTGTGTGATGCCCGCATCCTGAACATCTTTGAGGGCGCCGCTGAAATCCAAGCACAGGTGATTGCCCGCCGCTTGCTTGGCTGAACCGCCTCTTTTCTCAGCAGATCAACACCCCCGGCGTTATTCCCTAGCGTCGGGGGTTGCTTTTTTTCGCCCTCAGCCACAGCTGTTAGGTCACGAGGGAGATCACCATGACAGATACGCGCCCTATCCTGCTCACTGGCGTCAGCGGGTTCATTGCCAAACGCATCGCCTATGACCTTTTGCAAAAAGGCTACCATGTCCGAGGATCACTGCGCAGCATGGATCGCGCGGATGAGGTTCGGGCCGCCGTCCAAGACCCCGGTGATGGGCGCCTCACTTTTGTTGAGCTGGACCTGACCCGTGATGCTGGTTGGGATGCTGCCGTCACCGGTTGTCAGGCCATCCTGCATACCGCATCCCCCTTTCCTATGGCCTCTCCCAAGAATGAAGAGGACCTGATCCGCCCCGCAGTCGACGGCACGCGTCGCGCACTCAAGGCTGCGCGCATCGCAGGGGTGAACCGCGTCGTATTAACCTCATCCATGGTGGCTATTCTCTATGCGGAACGGCCTGCGGGCTACGCCGCCACCGCCGCCGATTGGACCGATGTGGCCCACAAAAGCGCCTCGGCCTATATCAAATCCAAAACCCTCGCAGAGCAAGCCGCATGGGATTTCGTCAAACGAAACCCAGAGGTGCAACTGACAACTGTCAATCCCGGCCTTGTGTGCGGCACGCCCATGGACAACCGCTTTGGCACCTCGCTGGAACTGATCCAACGGGTCATGTCCGGCAAGGACCCAATGCTGCCGGACATCCCCATTCCTGTGGTTGATATTGAGGATGTCTCGGCCCTTCACATCGTGGCGTTGGAACGCCCTGAGACAATCGGGCAGCGAATTATGGCCACGGACGACGTGCTGCGGATGCCCGCAATCGGCGCTTTGTTAGCCGCCACTTACCCAAAGCGAAAAATCGCTACCAAACCGGCTCCGCGGTTCTTGCTCAAGGCGCTTGCGATGTTTGACGCTTCGCTCAAAACTGCGATGCCCCAAGTTGGCCTGCCGATGCAGGTCGACACACGTGCCACTACCGAAGGGCTTGGCTACCGCTTTGTCCCATCGGATACGGCGATCAAACGCTCCGCTGAAGCTGTCATTTCTGGCGCTTAGTCTATCTTCCCTCGGGGCGACGCAGGGGGTATAGCCGCGTCATGGCTCAAAATCCTCCCTCGCTTCGGCCCGATCTCGCCCCCAAGCCCACCCTGCCCACGGACGCCCGCCCCGGGCAGCCCCGCATTGGCATGATCTCTCTTGGATGTCCCAAGGCGCTGGTGGACAGTGAACGCATCCTGACGCGCCTCAGGGCCGAGGGCTACGCGATCTCGCCCGATTATGCGGGCGCAGAAGCTGTCATCGTCAACACTTGCGGCTTCCTCGACAGTGCCAAGGCCGAAAGCCTTGAGGCCATCGGTGAGGCACTAGACGCCAACGGCCGTGTCATCGTCACGGGCTGTTTGGGCGCGGAGCCTGAGTATATCACTGGCGCGCACCCCAAAGTTCTGGCGGTAACGGGACCGCAGCAATACGAACAGGTGCTCGACGCAGTGCACGCCGCCGTGCCGCCCAGCCCCGACCCGTTCGTGGACCTTTTGCCTGCCACTGGCGTCAGCCTCACGCCACGCCACTACAGCTATCTCAAGATTTCCGAGGGCTGTAACCACACCTGCAAATTCTGCATCATCCCCGATATGCGCGGCAAGCTTAGCAGCCGCCCACACGCTGCCATCATGCGTGAAGCCGAACGGCTGGTCGATGCGGGCGTGCGAGAACTGCTCGTAATCTCGCAGGACACATCCGCCTACGGCACCGATGTCAAAGGGCGCGATGCCAAACACCCGATCATTCCTCTGGCGCGCGATCTTGGCTCGCTTGGCGCATGGGTCCGGATGCACTACGTCTATCCATACCCCTTCGTAAAAGACCTGATCCCGCTGATGGCTGACGGGCTAGTGCTGCCCTATCTGGATGTGCCTTTCCAACACGCCCACCCCGATACGCTGAAACGCATGGCGCGCCCGGCAGCCGCGGAAAAGACACTCGATCGGATCGGTGAATGGCGCGATATCTGTCCCGACATCACCCTGCGCTCTACATTTATCGTTGGCTATCCCGGCGAAACCGAGGCCGAATTCCAAACGCTTTTGGATTGGCTCGATGAGGCACAATTGGATCGCGTCGGCTGTTTTCAGTATGAAAATGTCGATGGTGCACGGTCAAACGCTCTGCCCGACCACGTCTCCCCCGAGCTGAAACAAGAGCGCTGGGAACGCTTCATGGAAAAATCCCAAGCAATTTCGGAGGCAAAACTGGCCGCCAAGGTTGGCACCCGGATCGAGGTGATCGTCGATTCCGTCGACGATGAGGGCGCCACCTGCCGCACCAAATCCGACGCACCCGAGATCGACGGGAACCTGTTCATCGACGAAGGCTTCGAAGGGCTAACACCCGGCATGATCGTCGAGGTCGATGTTGATGAGGCCGGGGAATACGACCTTTGGGGGCAAGTCGCGGCAACGAAGTAGGCCACCTAGGCCTCAGCCAACCACATCCTGACCGCGTCCTGCACATGCCGGAAGCGGTCGCCCCCCAAGTGTTTGCCACCGTACCAACGCGTGACGACAACAACAGTGTCGTACAGGCCTTCACGCTCCAGCATCCGACAGATCACAAGGCCCGCGCCACTTTCGCCATCGTCATTCTTGATCGGCCCGCTTTCAAGCAACAGCCCCCAAGTATTATGTGTCGCGCGGGCAAATTTCTTGTTCCGGCACAGCGCTTTGACAAAGGCCTTTGCCTCCTCGGGCGATGTCGCAGGCCCGCCCGCGACCGCATAGCGCGAGCCGCGATCAGAAATCACGTTTTCCATAATTCTCACGTGAACTGCCCCACAAGGATCACAACCCACGCAAGCCCCACCGCAATCCCAGCAAGCGAAGCCGCACAGGACCCGATGTCCTTTGCCTCACCCGCCAGCGGATGGTGCTCCAGTGAGATATAATCAACCACCCGTTCAATTGCGCTGTTGAGCAATTCCACCACCAACACAAACGTCCCGCCCATCACGATGATTGCCAACTCAACCGTGCTCAGCGGCAAGATCAGTGCCGCAAGCACCGAGATGGCATGCAACACCGCCCAGCCCCGCAGCGCGGATTCGCTTTTCCACGCGACCGTCCAACCAGCCCAGCTCCACGCTGATTTCTGTAGCAATTCTTTTAGGGTGGCGCGCATGCGGCTGTTCTCCAAGCTTCACGCCTTGAGACCAGAAACACACGACGATGAAAAGGGGACTAAGGCCCGGTCTCGCCCGAACCATGCGGTAGCTTGATCCACTCAAACACCTCCGCATTCATGCATGCAGACGGCACGGTTTGCGCCCCCCACTCGGATTTGCCAAGCCAACACTCACACTGCTGCACCCAATCGCATCCGCGACACCGGTGCACAACACTGGCCCATTCCTCTGCACTTAGACGGCCATCAGCATAGGCCTGCACCAAGTCGGCACCACTGGCCTTGGCCATAGTGACAGCCAACCAATAATGGCGATTCAATGTGCCCAAAGGGGTCAGGTGGTGTGTCATCATTACGATCCTTTTGCTGGACCAAGGATCGCACAGAATTGCACCCCGCGCTTTGCGCAGGATCAAAGACGGGTCTTACATGTGCGAAACGGTGCGCAGAGCATCCCAGCGGCTTTCATTATTGCAGCTTTCCGGCATTTCGCCCGCGTCCAGCGCCTTGGTGCAGCCACCCACATCGCCACATCCACGGCAGCGCAACAGCATATCTGCGGTGTCGCCCGCCGACAAAGTACCTTTGGCTTCTTCCGCGCGCAGGTCAAACCCCTGCGCGTCTGCCATGCGTTTCATAAGGTCTTGATGAAGTCTCGGATCGCCCAAAGCCATGATGCACCCTTTCTCGATGACGTCAGACAATGGGTAAGGCGTGCGCAAATTCGCGGCTTTGACCTATATCAAAGCCTCAATATCAAAGTCCCTCTGCGACCCGGCGTACTGTGGCCACACGCGCGGCGTTAGGTGGGTGGGTCCCCAAAAACCGATCGCCCGGGTCGGGAATACGCGCAAAAAACGCAGCCCCCCGCAACGGATCAAACCCAGCGTTATGGGTGATCACTGTGCCCAGCGCATCGGCCTCTAACTCATGTTCCTTCGAGAACCCGCGCGCCCCGACGGTCGCACCTGCGCGCGATAGCTGGTCCACCACAACCGCGTTTGCACCGGTAATCGCGCCCACAAGGCTGCCTAGAATTGCCCCCCCAACGGCGGCTTGCTGTTGCTCGGCCAAATGCTCTTCGATGTGGTGGGCAGCTTCATGGCCCATAACAAAAGCGATTTCATCAATGTTGCGCGCATCCGCGATCAAAGCCTGCGTAAACGTCAAAAGCGGGCGCCCCTCGGGGCTGAGCGATTGAAACGCGTTCTTGGGGGCGTTGGGGTTTGGGTCCACTCGGAACAAAAAATCGCAATTCAGCCTGCGCGTCTGTTCACGGCAGGTCCGCTCGGCCACAGGTTCCACCCGGATACGCGCGGCGTTGTAGTTGCGCATCGCTTGCGCTGCACTGACCGGAGCGCCCGCCTGCGGCAGAGGGGCCGCATTGACGGGGGGCGGCGCAGACGTCGGCTCCACGCAGGCAGATAGGAACAGAAGCGACAGACCTGCGACACACGTTCTCAACATTGCGACTCTCCTTTTCGGCGCGGCCTCGCGCCCTACCTTTGACCAAAGATATAGGAATTCGCCGTGCAAGACAAAAGCCATCCCGACACACGCGTACTGTATAACGCCCAGTGCCCTGTCTGTTCCTTTGAGATCAATCACTATGACGCTTACAGCAAGGCGCAGAACCTGCCGATCCGGTTTGACGATCTGAATGCGGATGTCTTGGCAGAATGGGACATGGACGCAGACACCGCCGCCAAGCGTTTGCATGTCTTGCATAATGGCCAGCTGATCGCGGGCATCCCTGCCTTCTTGGTCTTGTGGCAAGAAATGCCGCGTTATCGCCTGTTAGGGCGCATCGTGGGGCTGCCCGGTATTCGGCACGCGGCAAGTGCGGCCTATGACTACGTTCTCGCGCCTGCAATTTACGCTTGGCACAAACGCCGCCAAAAGCGCACGGTTGCCAAAGGCTAATCCCGCGGGCAGTGTGAAAGCATGTTTTCGATCGAACACACATTCGATGCCTCTGTCATCACCCTTGTGGATGAAGGCTCAGGCCATTTGACAGATGACGTCACGATCAACGCCTTTGAGGATTGCGTGACCGTTGAACAGGTCGATCCCACCACTGATATCGTTCGGCGGATCACCCTGTCGCTGTCACAGGTTCAGGATTTGGCCGCCGCATTGGACCTGCCTGAGGGGGTCTATCGGCTCAAAAAAGCCGAGGCAGAATAGAGCGCGCGCATGACGGTTGGTTTCTTTCATGATGAACGGTGCCTTTGGCATTCTGGCGGAAACTACGCGGGCATGTTGCCCGTAGGTGGCTTGGTCCAGCCCATGATCGGGGGCCTGCCCGAGAACCCGGAAACAAAGCGCAGGTTTGTGAACCTGATGCAGGTCACGGGCTTGGCGCATGAACTGAGCTGGTCCACCGCCCCTGCCGCCAGCACTGAGGATTTGTTGCGCGTCCATCCCCAAAGCTATCTGACCGCGTTCAAGGAGATGTCGGAGGCCGGCGGCGGCGAATTGGGGCTGCGCACGCCCTTTGGACCAGACGGATACAACATCGCCGCGCTTTCGGCCGGATTGACCACAGCCGCTGTCCAACAGGTTATGCGCGGTGAATTGAACCAAGCCTACGCACTGTCACGCCCCCCCGGCCACCACTGCCTGCCGGACTTTCCCAACGGCTTTTGCCTGATGGCCAACATCGCCATCGCGGTTGAGGCGGCGCTACATCACAAACTGGCCGGGCGCATCGCCGTGCTGGATTGGGATGTGCACCACGGCAATGGCACCGAGGCGGTTTTTTATGACCGCCCAGATGTCCTGACGATCTCGATTCATCAGGAACGGAACTATCCCAGCGACACCGGCGGGTTTGAGGCGCGTGGCTCTGGACGGGGTGAAGGCGCAAACCTCAACATTCCTCTGCCCCCGGGTGCGGGCCACAATGTATACATTAAATCCATGGAGCAAATCGTCCTCCCAGCGCTCCACGATTTCCAACCGGACCTGATCATTGTCGCCTGTGGCTTTGACGCCGCGATGATTGATCCGCTCAGCCGGATGATGGCCCGGGCCGAAACCTTTCGTGCGATGACCGCCATGGTGCAGGAGGCCGCAGGTGATCTATGCGGTGGCAAGTTGGTGCTGAGCCACGAGGGCGGCTATTCCGAGCTATATGTCCCGTTTTGTGGTCACGCCGTGATGGAGCAACTCACCGGTAGCACGATCACCGCGCCTGACCCGTTTGAAGAACGCTTCCGCGACCGTCAGCCCAGCGCGCGTTTTGACCAATTTGCCTTTGAGCTACTGGATGAAATGGCGCAGGCGCTTTAGCCCGCGTTGTCCGCCACACACATATGCTGCCGCAGCGCAGCAATGTGTTTGACTTCACAGTGGCCACTGCGGCACCTTAGCCGCGACCACAGCGAGGATCTCCTTCTTATGAATAAAGTATATGGCAGTGCGTCGGAGGCTCTTGATGGGCTTTTGCACGACGGCATGTTTATCGCGGCTGGCGGCTTTGGCCTGTGCGGTATCCCTGAGTTGCTTTTGGATGCAATCAAGGACGCGGGCACCCGAAACCTGACCTTCGCTTCCAACAACGCGGGCGTGGACGATTTCGGCATCGGAATTTTGCTACAAACGCGCCAAGTCAAAAAGATGATCTCATCCTATGTGGGTGAAAACGCAGAATTCATGCGCCAGTACCTGTCGGGTGAGTTGGAACTGGAATTCAACCCCCAAGGCACTTTGGCCGAGCGGATGCGTGCAGGCGGTTGCGGCATTCCAGGGTTTTACACCAAAACCGGCGTCGGCACCGTGATTGCTGATGGCAAAGAGCACAAAGAGTTCCCCACCGGGCCGGACGGCGCAAATGAGACGTATATCATGGAAAACGGCATCTTTGCTGATCTATCGATCGTCAAAGCGTGGAAGGCCGACGCCACAGGGAACCTTGTGTTCCGCAAAACCGCGCGCAATTTCAACCCGCCCGCCGCGATGTGCGGCAAGGTCTGCATCGCCGAGGTTGAGGAAATCGTGCCCACCGGCTCGCTTGATCCCGACATGATCCACCTGCCGGGCATTTACGTGCACCGCATCGTGCAGGGCGATCACGAGAAACGTATTGAGCAACGCACTGTGAGTGAGGGTTAAGAATATGCCTTGGGATAGAAACCAAATGGCCGCCCGCGCGGCACAGGAACTACAAGACGGCACATACGTGAACCTTGGCATCGGCATCCCGACGCTGGTGTCGAACTACATCCCCAAAGGGGTTGAGGTCACGCTGCAATCAGAGAACGGGATGCTTGGCATGGGGCCGTTCCCCACCGAGGACAACATTGATGCAGACCTGATCAACGCAGGCAAGCAAACCATCACCGAGCTGCCGCAAACCGCGTATTTCGACAGCGCACAGTCGTTCGGCATGATCCGTGGCGGCAAGATTGCAATGGCGATCCTTGGCGCGATGGAGGTCGCCGAAAACGGTGACCTCGCCAACTGGATGATCCCCGGCAAGCTGGTCAAAGGCATGGGCGGCGCGATGGATTTGGTGGCCGGTGTGGGCCGAGTGGTTGTGGTTATGGACCACGCCAACAAGCACGGGCAATCCAAACTGCTAAAGGAATGCACCCTGCCCCTGACAGGCAAGGGCGTGGTTGACCGGATCATCACCAACCTTGGTGTGCTGGATGTTGTGGATGGTGGGCTGAAGCTGGTTGAGCTGGCCGATGGTGTCAGCGAAGACGAACTGCGCAGCCTGACCGAGGCCACGCTGGTCAACTAATCCTGTCGCGCGGGTTTCGTTTCATCGGCTCAATTTCCGCGCGCGAGATCAGCAAAATTGAAAACGCACCCGTCCGAGGGCAGCTCGGGCGGTGTCATGCACAAATTACGTGCCACGTTCCATGCGGCCAACACCTTGGGCACATAGGCGCGGGTCTCTGCGAAGGGAGGCACGCCGTCGTGTTTCCGCACAGCGCCCTCGCCCGCGTTATACCCCGCAAGCGCCAGCAACACGTCGCCATCAAATTCCTGCATCAGCCAGTCTAGATAGGCCACGCCGCCTGCGATGTTCTGACTTCCGACCTTGCTGTCCTCAACACCAAAGCGCGCCGCGGTAGCCGGGATCAACTGCATCAGGCCTTGCGCCCCTGCCGGGCTGACCGCATCCGTGCGCCCCGCACTTTCAACGGCAATGACCGCAAGCGCGAGGGCGGGCGACACGCGGGTGCCCACCGATTGCATCAGCAACGCGGGCCCATGGGCTGTCGCGATCTTGGTCAACAACTGAAGGGACGGCGCCGCGATGCCGGACCCTTTGGGCGCGTTGCTGACGTGTAGCGTGGCTTCGGTGAACCGGCCTGCCTGCCCATGATCCCGTGACGGTGGAATGACGTCCCAGAACCACGGCTGTAAGTTTCCCGTTGGCGCAGATGGCAACACAGGAGCCGCGATCGACGTGGTGACGGGCGGCGCGGCAGCAATGGTTGGCGCGATTTGGATGTTGATCCGGTTGGTCGCATCAACTGCCGGGGGCCTGACGGTCTTGAACGTCCACTCACTGGCCCAACCGAGTTGCGGGACCAAAGTGAGTCCCAGACAGATAATCAAACGTTTCATAAAGCTGCTCGTCCCTGATTTTAGCGCCAATAGACGCGGGATCTTGAACAGGAACCTGCCACACGCGACGGATTCGACCAATGCGATAGGCACGTTTCACCCCGATATCAGTGCAAAATCGCAACAATCGGGCCAATTTTCCGCGATTAGAGCTCATTTTCAGAAAAATGATCAGAGCTTGCCACGATTGTGCCTTATTTCGCCGCACCTATTAAGGGATGGCGCGGCCAGACGGATCACCAAAGATCCGCGATTTTTCCGACGCCTGAGGCAGAGCAATGAAAGAGGCACATGATGATGAAAGCATTTTTTACCGATGATTCCGGCGCAATGGCGCTTGATTGGCTCGTTTTGACGGCCGCCCTTTTGGGTCTTGGGCTTGCCATTTCGGCCATAGTTTCGTCTGGGGTCGATCATTTATCGGCGCAGGCAAATGTGGACACGGCAGCTCAGAGTGTTGTAATTTATAAATAAATACGATTTGGCCGTCTATATTTTGGCGGCCCTATCCCAACTGAACGCCTAAAATTAACACCTAATTTATCGTTAATATGTCTAAAGCCCGCCCTAAAGCCGCCCCGTTCCATCGGCAAAACAAATGTATCGAACGGCGCAAGCGCCACGATTTTTAAAAAAACGAGCTACACCAAGGAATATCAAAATGCTGAAAAACTTTATTGCAAGTGAATCTGGCGCCGTAACCGTTGACTGGGTTGTTCTGACAGCTGCTCTCGTGGGTTTGGGTCTTGCGGTTATGACTGTTGTGTCGTCGGGCGTTGAACAGCTGTCGACTGACATCGACGAAGAGCTGTCCACAATGGGCACACAATCCTACACCTTCCTCGGGTTTACCGGCGGTTCGGGCGGCTAAGCCCCCAACCAATGATTTTGTGGCCTCGCCTTTTTGGGGGCGGGGCTACCACGATAGATACAATTCGATAAAAAGGCGGTTAGAACTCTAGGCTTTTAGGGTTTTTTCGGCCCAATTCGCGCCGCATTGCGGTTGCCTTATGCCCTCATCCGACGAGCACAGATCAGCTCTGGATGAACGAAACTGAGCATAAGGAACGAGCACATGCTTTTGCACGCAATCAAGACATTCACAAACGACGAAGATGGCGCTGTCACGGTTGACTGGGTTGTTCTGACAGCGGCCCTTGTGGGCCTGGGTCTGGCCGTCATGGTCGTGGTCAAGGACGGGATTTCCGATTTGGCCGGCGACATCGACACCGAGTTGAAGAAAGACCACACCACATTCACAATCGATCTCTCTGGTTCGGGCTCCGGTTCGGGCGGCTAACGCCCCGCGCACCGACCAACACGATGACAAACCGCGCGGGACCATCCGCGCGGTTTTTCTGTATTCAGACCAAGCACCATGGAAACAATCCGCAAATTTTCGCGGAACTCCCCGACAAAGCCGCTTCAATTCCCTGTCCGGACCATGCTTTCGCCCAATTTCAGGCGCAGAAAACCATCATGAGGCTCCCGCATACCGTTCAATGGGTAGGTGCGTCGGGACCCCGCAGTGATGAGGCAATGGCCCGGGGGGTCAGTTAGGACAGACACCATGAGACTCGTATTTGGATTGGTTCTCATAATCGGCGTGGGGCTTGCTGGATTTGCGGTCTATTTCGCCAAAGATCGGTTTAATCAGTACCAATTGGCCTTGGCACAACAAAAGGCCGCGATCATTCCCTTGACCGAAGTCTTTGTGACCAAGCGCCAGTTGCGGTACGGCCAACAGCTGACGCCCGATGACGTGCAGGCGGTGAAATGGCCCGCTGACGCGCTACCACCCGGCGCATTCACCGAGCTTTCGCAGATTTTCCCCGACGAAAACAAAGAGCCCCGCACCGTGTTGCGCGTGATGGAACGCGGTGAGCCGCTTTTGATCATGAAAGTCACCGGCCCCGGTGAGGACGCCGGCGTTGCCGCGCGGCTTGGCAAAGGGATGCGCGCCTTTGCCCTGCGGGTGGATGTGATGTCCGGTGTATCGGGCTTCCTGCGCCCCGGCGACAGGGTCGATGTTTATTGGACGGGCACCGGCGCCGAGGGTCAGGGCATCACCCGGTTGATCCACGCCAACCTGCAACTGATTGCCGTGGACCAAGTCACGGATGAGGAACGTAATAATCCAATCCTTGCCCAATCCGTAACTGTTGAAACCACGCCCGACGTGGTCGCCAAACTGGCACAGGCTCAAGCCACAGGCCGCCTGACCCTTGCGCTGGTGGGTGTTACGGATGATGTTGCAAGTGCAGAGGTTTCGGCCGACGCAAGTTCGATCGTCGGGGAACGCGCGGTCGCTCCGGTGGCTGAAGCCAAACGCACCTGCTCGATACGGGAGCGTCGCGGCAAAGAAGTGGTCGTTATCCCCTCGCCCTGTCCTGAATGACCATATCTAAGTCTAGGTGATTTCTGCTCAGCGCGCCCAAAATATTGTGGCGCGCTGTTGCTCTGGGACCGTGATTGTTGCTCATTTGCATGAAGTACGGACGTTAACAGCTTGATTCTTGCAATAAACACCCACTTAGCGCATGGTCGCGACTAATATGGGCAAAGACCCACTTTTGAGCAGCGGTGATCAGAGAGGCGAGATCACATGAAATTTAGACATGTCTTAACCGCGGGGCTTTTGGGCCTCGCATTTCTAGTGGGACAGGGTGCGCCAACATCGGCGGAAACCCTTAGCATCATGCGCGGCACCGCACAGGCGCCCCTAAAGGTGCCTTTGAACCGCGCAATCGTTCTGGAAAGCGACACGGTATTTGCTGAGTTGTCCGTTGCGAACCCCGCAATTGCCGACATCGCAACCCTGTCAGAGCGGACCATCTATGTTCTGGGTCGCGCGCCCGGGCGTACAACGCTGACCCTTTTGGGTGCCGATGGGCGTTTGATCAGCAACGTTGAGGTGCAGGTCACCCCTGACGTCGGTGAGCTAAAGGAACGCCTGTCCGAGCTTTTGCCAGGTGAACCAATTTCGGTGCGCACTGCGAATGATGGAATTGTCCTTGCCGGGACGGTCTCCTCTTCGGCACGCGTATCCCGCGCCCTTGATATCGCAAACCGCTACGCCCCTGATCGGGTGCTGAACCTGATGGTTGTCGGCGGAACGCAGCAAGTCATGCTGAAGGTCCGCTTTGCCGAAATGCAGCGGTCTGTTTCAAAAAGCCTTTCATCCTCATTGGGCATCACGTCGATCAACCCCGACATTTCGTCATCCACGGCCACAGGCACTGCCACGTTGAACGCAGGCACCACGGCGGGCAGCACCGGGTCCGTCAGCCAAGTGCCGAACAACGAAAATGCTGGCGGCATCGCCGTGGCATTTGGAGCAGGTGCTGTACAATTCTCGATCCTGCTTGAGGCATTGGAAGACAAAGGCGTCGTACGCACGTTGGCTGAGCCCAACCTAACCGCCCTCAGCGGTCAGGACGCACGGTTCCTTGCGGGGGGTGAAATCCCGCTTCCCGTAGCGAATGAGCGTGGCGGCGTGTCAGCCGACTATCGCCCCTTTGGCATCGATATGTCGTTCACGCCCACGGTTGTGGACGGCGACATCATCAACCTTGTTCTGAACGCCAGTGTGTCCAGCATCGACAGTGCCAACGGCACGACGATCAACAACGCATTCGTCCCGGCCTTCCGGACCCGTGAGACATCCACCACTGTGGAATTGCGCGACGGTCAAAGCTTTGCGATTGCTGGCCTGCTGGAAGACGACTTTCAGGACAACGCGTCACAAGTGCCATGGCTTGGTGACATTCCCGTTTTGGGCACCCTGTTCCGCAGCGCCGAGTTCCAACGTTCGCAGTCGGAGTTGGTTGTGATCGTGACAGCCCATCTCGTGACGCCGACAACCGGCGAAGCGCTGGCATTGCCCACGGACCGCATCCGCCCCCCCACCGAGCGCGAGTTGTTCCTGTTCGGCCAAGTCGGCAACACCAACACATCGTCCAACACACGTGTTTCGACGCAATCTGGCTCTGATGAAGTGGCGAACCAAGACTTCAGCGGATCCTATGGCTACGTATTGGAGTAAATGACCATGGCAACTTCCAAGCATTACTCACGCCGCGGCCTGATCATGATGGCTGGCACCAGCGGACTTTTGGCTGCCTGCGGACAGGTGTCACTAGACCAAGTTGCAGGCGCGGACATCGACGAAGGCGCATTTGGCAACCCGACGTTTAACAATCACCTCGCGCAGACCGGTCAGGTCAACGCACGCATCAGCCTTGCCCGCAAATTTGCGGAATCGGTGCCCACGACTGTGAACTTTGCGTTCGACAGCGCGGTCATCGACGCTGAGGCTCAGCAAGCCATTCGCGCGCAGGCTGATTTCATGCGTCAATTCCCAGAGGTCAAATTCTCGGTCTATGGCCACACAGATGCGGTGGGTGGCGAAGCCTCTAACCTGCGTTTGGGGCGCAAACGTGCACGTGCCGTTGTTCGTGCACTTGGCCAATTCGGCGTCTCAGCGCGCAGGCTTGAGGCTCTTGTTTCCTTTGGTGAGCGGCAGTTGCTGGTTCAAACCGATGACCGCGAGCGGGCCAACCGCCGCACCGTGACCGAGGTTTCGGGCTTTGTTGAAAGCGACCCTATGGTGCTGGATGGCCAATACGCCACCCTCATCAACCGCAACTACGTGGCATCGCAGGTGCCTTCAGAATAGGCCTCACGCAGCCTGTCCGGCCGCGCCCGAATTGTGGCGCGGTCGTTGACAAAGCGTGGACGATGACCACTCCAATACCACTTAGTTTCAGCTTTTTGGCCAAACTATTGCCCAGATTACGGGTCAAACCAGTTCATGGGAACAGGTGCGTTTTGCACGTTTGTACCCGGGGGACCGTTGGGGTCCCAGGATGTGAACTGGGTATTTTATTATGTCGAGCAACCTTGCCTTAACACCTGAACCAGCCGCGATTGTGGCCTGTACGGTTTCACGGGATGTCCAAGAATTTGACCTGCTGATTGAAGACATGGAAAGCGCATTGGGCGAAAGTTGGGGGGACCTGACATTCGAGGAAGCCCATGCCTTTTTGGAGCAGCCCGAAGCACAGGAAATGGAATTTATCGCGGTGGCCGTGGACGCCGAGGATGAGGGCGACCTTGTCGAGGTCGGCACCATCATCCGCACCGCAAAAGCCGCCAGCATCAGGGTGATCCTGATCGCGGACGGGCTAAGCCCCACACTATTACACACGCTTTTACGCGATGGCGCAGACGATTTTGTGCCCTACCCCCTGCCCGAGAACGCCTTGGCCGATGCCATTGCCCGGGTGCGCGCGTCAACAGAAGCCGCGATGGCGGCACCCACACAGGCGGGGCCCACTGGCGCCACACGTACGCAGCGTGGCACTGGCGGGCGATCCGGTGCGGAGCCGGTTCTGTTTGCTGTGCACGGCATTTCGGGGGGCTGCGGATCAACCACATTTGCCACCAACCTTGCATGGGAACTGGCCAACATCAGCAGCGAACAGCCGCTTGATGTGTGCCTGATTGATCTCGATCTTCAGTTCGGCACGGTGGCCACATACCTCGACCTGCCGCGCCGCGGCTTGATCTATGAAATTCTTGCGGACACGCAATCCATGGATGAGCAAGCATTTCGGCAATCGCTGCTGCCCTTCAACGAAAAGATGCAGGTGTTCACTGCGCCCACGGATATCCTTCCGCTTGATCTGATCGGGCCAGAAGACGTTGAGGCGTTGATCCGGCTCGCGAAGGAATGCTTTGACGTAGTGGTCGTGGATATGCCCAGCACGCTAGTGTCCTGGACCGAGACGGTGCTGCAAGAGTCCGACATCTATTTCGCCAATGTCGAGTTGGAACTGCGTTCTGCGCAGAACGTGCTGCGGATGATCAAGGCGCTCCGCTCGGAGCATCTGCCGCTCGAAAAGGTCAAATGGGTACTCAACCGGACCCCCAAGAAAGCCGACAGCACAACAAAGGGTCGGATCAAGCGCCTCTCGGAGAGCCTTGGGGTCGAGTTCGGGTACATGATCCCGGATGGCGGCCAGCAGGTGACCGACACCAATGACCACGGCGTCCCCCTAATGGAGGCCGCGCCCAAGAACCCGATGCGCAAGGAAATCCACGCCATGGCCGAGGTGCTTCATGCCGCCGCCGTGGGTGATGCCAACAATCAAGCGAAACCTAAGAAGCGCTCCTTCTTTGGCTTCGGCTAACGAAAGTATGAGGTGGGTCGATGTTTTCACGTTATAAAAAGCCGCAAATGGACACGGCCAAGCCCGTAGACGGGATGCCCGGCGGGACACCAGGTGCGGCGCGTGTGGTCGCCAAGTCCGAATTGACCGGCTCTGCTGCGCCCAAGTCCAAGCCTATTGTGCAGACTGCGCAGGCCGATCCGACCGTCGCCGCGGCAAATCCCCCCGTAAAATCGCGCCCCGTCACCAAAACCGTTGGGGAGACACCTTCCGACAAGGAACTCAAACGGCGTCAGCGGCTCGAAGAGCTGAAAACCGAGATGCACCACCGGCTGCTGGACAACCTCAACCTAGCTGCACTTGAGGGGGCAAACCCCAGCGATCTACGCTCAGAACTGGTTGCAATCTGTTCGGATGAATTGTCCGAGATGGGCGTCGTTCTGAACACCGAGGACCGTCAGACCCTGCACAAAGAGTTGTTTGACGAAATCACCGGCCTCGGCCCGCTTGAGCCGCTTTTGCGGGATGAGGACGTGAACGATATCCTCGTGAACGGCCCCCACAACATCTACGTGGAACGCGCGGGGAAACTGTCAAAATCCGAAATTCGGTTCAAGGATGAGGCACATTTGCTGCGTATCATCGACAAGATCGTGTCTGCCGTGGGCCGACGCGTGGACGAATCGAACCCCTACGTTGATGCGCGCCTCAAAGATGGATCGCGTTTCAATGCCATGGTCCCTCCCGTGGCCGTGGATGGCTCGCTCGTCTCCATCCGGAAGTTCAAAAAGGAAAAGCTGGGTGTAGACGAGCTGGTCAACTTTGGTGCCTTTACCGAGGAAATGGCCGCCTATTTACAGGCCGCCGTATCAACACGTTTGAACGTGATCGTATCGGGTGGGACAGGTTCGGGTAAGACGACGACGCTGAACGCGCTGTCGTCATTCATTGGCCAGGCCGAGCGAGTGCTGACGATTGAGGATACGGCCGAACTGCAACTGCAACAGGACCACGTGGGCCGGATGGAGAGCCGCCCGCCTAACGTTGAAGGCAAGGGTGCGGTGACCCAGCGTGACTGTTTGCGCAACGCCCTTCGGATGCGGCCCGACCGGATCATCGTGGGTGAGACCCGCGGCGAAGAGGTCATCGACATGTTGCAGGCCATGAACACCGGCCACGACGGTTCCATGACCACGATCCACGCCAACAACGCCCGCGACGCGATTTCGCGGCTGGAAAACATGGTTGCCATGGCCGGGATTGAGATGCCGCTCAAGGCGGTGCGCGCCCAGATCGCGTCTGCTGTGAACCTGATTGTGCAGGCCTCGCGCCTACAGGATGGTTCCCGCCGGATGGTTTCGATCACTGAGGTGACGGGCATGGAGGGTGAAGTCATCACCCTGCAAGAGGTCTTTCGCTACGAGCGTTTGGGACTAGAGCCGGACGGTACGATTATCGGGCGGTTCACCGCGACGGGCATCCGGTCACACTTTGCCGACCGCTTCCGCCAGTGGGGCTATGACCTGCCCGCATCTATTTACGAACCCGCAGTCGATTAAGGGGGACGCACCATGCAACTGTCTATTGAGCCACTGATTTATATCGGAATTTTCGTTGGGATCGTTTTCCTTGTGGAGGGCATCTACTTGATGTTCTTTGGCAAGAGTATCTCGCTCAACGCGCGGGTGAACCGCCGCCTTGAGATGCTGGAAAAGGGATCGACCCGCGAAGAAGTGATGGAGCATCTTCGCAAAGAGCAAGAGCAGCATTCAACCGCGCGCAACATCCCCTTTTATTCGCTGATCGCCGAGAAAGCCCGCAAGGGGAATATCGCCTTTGCACCCGAAATGCTGATGGCCGTAATGGCCGGGCTGTGTGTGGTAGCGTTCCTTGCGCTGACGTTGCTGACGGGGGCGGGGTTTGCGGTGCGGCTGTTGGTGTCGATCGTCTTTGGCATTGGTGCCGTCTATTTCTGGATCAACAAAAAGGCCAAGCAGCGCCTGTCGATGATGGAAGAACAATTGCCCGACGCCGTGGACCTGATGGTGCGCAGCCTGCGCGTGGGACACCCGTTGAATTCCGCGATCAACATCGTCTCCAAGGAGGTGCCGGATCCGCTTGGCACTGAGTTCGGTTTTATCTCGGACGAGGCGGCCTATGGGCGCGACGTATCCGAGGCGCTGCGGGGCTTGGCCGAACGCGCCGGTCTACAGGACATGCGGTTTTTGGCTGTGGCCGTGGCTATTCAGCAGAAATCTGGTGGTAATCTTGCCGAGATTTTGAACGGCCTGTCCAAAGTGATCCGCGCCCGGTTCAAGCTGTTCCGCCGGGTCAAGGCCATCACGGCTGAGGCGCGATGGTCAGGTGTTTTTCTGTCGATCTTTCCGGTGCTCGCGCTGATCGGGATCAACGTGGCCCAACCCGATTACTACGCCGACGTAAAGGACAGCACGATGTTCATTCCGGCCGCTGTTGTTGTCCTCGTTTTTCTGATCGTCAACGTGTTCTTCATGCGTATGATGGTCAATATTAAGGTCTAAACTCATGGAAACGTTCAACGAATATATCGCCTTCCTTGGCCCCATGGGTGCGCTCTTGTTCGTAGGGTTTATCGGTGTGGTGATGGCCTTGATGGTCCTGCCCCGCCTGCTGCACCGCGAAAAAGACCCACTGGACCGTCTGCGCAAATCCCAAGCGGAACAGGCCGGCGAAACTGATGCAGAGGTCAAACTCAGCCGCCACGGCCAGCGCAATAAGAAGCTAGAGCGGTTTGCCCACCTGCTTGAACCCCAAGACGCTGAGCAACTGTCAGAAACGCGCAAGATGCTGATCCGCGCAGGCTATCGCGACCGGGACGCTGTGCGCACCCTTCAGGCCGCGCAGCTAATTCTAGGGATCGGGCTGCTGATCGTGGGTGTGTTTTATGTCGTTGTTTTGGGGTCTGAGATGAGCCTGACCAAGGTCATCATGGCGGTCATGATCCCCGGCGGTGTCGGGTACTATGGGCCGAAATACTGGGTGCAGAAACGCGTGGCCGCACGCCAAGATGCGATCATGTCGGGCTTTCCCGATGCGCTGGACCTGCTGTTGGTCTGTGTAGAAGCTGGCCAATCGCTGGACCAATCGATCATCCGGGTCAGCGAAGAAATCGCGGCATCCTATCCCGACCTTGCCGAAGAATTATCGATGGTCGCCCATGAAATGAAGGCCGGTAAGGACAAGCCATCCGTCCTCAAGGAATTCGCGGATCGATGCGATGTGGCGGATATCTCTTCGTTTGTGACGGTGCTGATTCAGTCTGCCGCCTTTGGGACATCGATTGCCGAAGCACTAAGGGTGTATGCGGCGGAAATGCGTGATAAACGAGTAATGCGGGCCGAAGAAAAGGCCAACGTTTTGCCAACGAAACTGACCGTGGGAACCATGATGTTTTGTGTGCCACCTTTGCTGATCATCCTGATTGGTCCCTCCCTTTTCGGGATTTCCCAAAGCCTTGGCGGCGGAGGCGGTGGCTTCTAGATGCGCGCACTTACTGTTTTCGCAACTCTACTGGTCCTCGTCGCCTGTGCGCCGGGGACCTCTGCACGTTTGGAACCCACCCCGGGTGTGGCACCGGGGGCCGCACCCGGGGCGGAGCCTGTTGTGGACCCGCGTATCGTAGCAGATCGCTTGCTTGCCGCCGGCGAGGCCGAGTTAGCCCTAGAGACCTACACACGCGCCGCCGCGCGCGAGGGGCTTAGCCCTGATTTGCTGGTCTCAATGTCTGCTGCCAACGTGCGTCTTGGCCGCCTGAACCAAGCCGAGCGGATCCTGCGCGATGTTTTGCGCGATACGCCAGAGCATGTTGGCGCGCTCAATAATCTGGGCGTTGTTCTGTTGGAACAGGGTAACACAGGCGAGGCCCAGCGCACTTTCCGCAAAGCCTTTGCCTTGGACAGTGGCGAAACCCCCGAAATTCGTGAAAATCTACGCGTAGCACTCGCAAAAATGGAAAATTCGTCGTATAATACGGAACAATCGGCTTACACGCTGGTCAATCGCGGAGGGGGAGTTGTCTCTCTTGTGCGGACCAAGCCATAAAAATTATTGAGCCACACGAGCAGTAAAGGACGCAAAATGCGCCACGTTGGATTGATCGGCCTCCTGATGGGGGGCACCGTTTTGCTTGCGGGTTGCGAGCAGCCTGACACAGACGTGAGCCGCGCGCTCGATAGTGTGAACGTCATCGATGAGAGTAACCTCAACGATATCATGCTGACGGTCGCGGACCCGAATGAGGCCGTAGATTATTTTTTACGCACCATCCGGGAAAACCCCGACCGTATTGATGTGCAACGCGGCTTGGCCAAAAGCCTGATCCGCGCAAAGCGTAACGAGGAAGCCGCCCTTGCGTGGGAAAAGGTCGCCGACCACCCAGAGGCCAGCAATGACGACAAGGTCGACTATGCGGACAGCCTGATCCGTACGGGCAAATGGGACAAGGCCGAGGATGTCCTCGACACGATCCCCCCGACCTATGAAACCTATTCCCGCTACCGGCTGGAAGCGATGATCGCCGACAGCAACCAAGAATGGGACAAAGCCGACGCATTTTATGAAATCGCCACAGGCCTGACCACGCGCCCGGCTGGTGTTTTGAACAACTGGGGGTTTTCCAAGCTAACCCGCGGTGATTACGGCGACGCAGAGCGGTTGTTCACCGAAGCGATCACCTATGATCGGGAACTGTTCACCGCCAAAAACAACCTCGTGTTGGCCCGCACAGCGCAGGCAAATTACACGATGCCTGTCGTGCCTATGACCAAAACGGAGCAGGCCCAACTGCTGCACACCGCGGCCTTGGCAGCGATCAAACAGGGTGAAACCGACATTGGCCGCACCCTGCTTCAGGACGCGATTGACGCCCATCCGCAGCACTTTGCCCCCGCCGTGCGCGCCCTACGCGCGCTGGACACGGAGCGCACCTAGATGTTGCTGGAGACGACGGCGCAACAGGGGCTTTGGTTCCTGATCCCCGCCCTGCCGATCTGCCTTTGGGTTGCCTATACTGACCTCAGCGCGATGCGCATTCCCAACGTTGCGGTCCTCGCTCTGCTGGCAGTGTTTGTTGTGGTGGGGTTCATGGTTCTACCGCTGGGCGATTTCGCTTGGCGGTTCGCACATTTGGCGGTGGTTTTGTTGATAGGCTTCGTGCTGAGCGCGTTCTTAGGCGTCGGCGCGGGCGACAGTAAATTCGCCGCGGCTATGGCACCCTTTGTGGCCCTTGGCGACGTGGCCGAAGTGCTCACGATCTTTTGCGTGCTGGTCTTTGTGACCTTTGCGCTGCATCGGGCGGCACGTTCAATTGCCTTTATTCGCGGCCTCGCGCCCAATTGGGAAAGTTGGACGGCCAAAAAATTCCCCATGGGCATCACACTTACGTCCACACTTGCTGTGTACCTTGGTCTAGCAGCTGCGCAATAAGCCGCGCGCCTGCGACCAAAGTAACCAAGACGCAAGGGACCGTGGGCTAACCTGCGACGGATCCCTGTCGCAGGAGTGTGTAGACAATGAACATGATGGTTCCCAATCCGGTGCCCGCACCAGCCCCGCTCAAAACGCTGTCGGACACCGGGCTGAGCATGGTAATGATGCGCGACGTACTGCTGAAAACCATGTTCCGCAAGTCCTGTGAAACCGCCCGCGATATTGCCGCCGCCGTTTGCATGCCGGTGCCCCTCGCGCAGGAATTGGTCGATATCATCCGCAAAGCCGGTCTGGTCGAGGCGACCGGAACGCTGCATGCCGGCAAGGGTGGGGACATGGGGTTCCAACTGACTGAGGCGGGTAAGGCCCGGGCGCTCGATGCTCTGTCACAATCCGAATATTACGGCGCGATGCCCGTCCCGCTTGAGATTTATAAGCAACAAACCCGCAAGCAATCCGTGCGCAACGTCCAGATCACCCGCGATGCGCTGTTGCGGTCTATGGGGCATCTGATCCTACCGCCCAACCTGATTGATCAGCTCGGTCCGGCAGTAGGTTCGGGGCGATCGGTTCTGATGTACGGCCCGCCGGGCAATGGTAAGTCGTCAATTGCCGAAGGTATCCGGGCAGCCCTAGGGGATCACATCTATATTCCCCATGCCCTTGAATACGCAGGACAAGTTATCACTTTGTTCGATCCGATCGTGCACACGCCTGTCCCCGTAAAGCCCGAAGACCCCAACTGCCTGCGCAAAACCGGCCCCCGTTTTGATGAGCGGTACATCATCTGCCAGCGGCCAACGGTGATGACGGGGGGGGAATTATCGCTGTCTATGCTGGACCTGAATTACAACCCTGTCGCGCGCACCTATCAGGCATCCTTGCAGCTAAAATCGTCAGGCGGCGTGTTCATTGTGGATGACCTTGGCCGCCAAGAGGAACCGCCACAATCACTGATCAACCGATGGATCGTTCCGATGGAAATGGGGTACGATATCCTCGCGCTGCAATCGGGTGAAAAGTTTGAGGTGCCATTTGACACGCTCGTGGTGTTCTCCACCAACTTCCACCCCAACAAATTGTTCGATGGCGCGGCTCTGCGGCGGATCTTTTTCAAGGTTCTGATTGATGGTCCGACCCAAGAGGATTTCTTAAAGATTTTTGCCATGGTCGCCAAAAAGAAAAAGGTCCCGCTGGATGAAGCCGCCTTGGTGCATATGCTCAAACAAAAGTATCCCACGATCGACTATGTCTATGCCAACTTCCACGCGCCCTTCCTGCTCGATCAAATCATCGCAATCTGTGAATATGAAGGCATCCCCTACCAGATGACCCCCGATCTGATTGATCGCGCGTGGGAGAATCTCTTTGTGTCAGAGGTCGAGTTCTCACACTAACTCAGGTCACAAAGCGGTCACGATTTTGCCTCATTCCTTCGTCATTTGGCGTCGCAAAAGAACACGACTCGCCTTTGGGCGGCAAGGACGACATAGTGGAACTATTACCGTTTGAAGACGATCCCGATGCACTGAGCCAACGACGCACTGTGCGGTTAATCCTATTGGCGGGGTTCGCGGTCCTGTGTTTGGCATTGAGTGCGGTCTAGGGGCTTGCGGCCTGAGCCGGAGGCGTCTTGATAGGCAGAAATTTAGTATGCTTCGCCATGACCTTTCCGCACCACCTTCTGATCCCATGATCTAGCCTTGCCGCGCCGCGCGCGGGGGCTAGGCTGTGATGCATGGAAATGCCCCCCCCCCTCACCGCTTGGTTCGCCACACGCGGCTGGTCGCCCCACCCGCACCAGTCAGAAATGCTGGCACGCGCCGATGAACCATCGCTGCTTTTGATTGCGCCTACCGGCGGAGGCAAAACGCTGGCGGGGTTTCTACCTACCCTCGCGGCCTTGGCAGACGGGTCGCACAAAGGGCTTCATACGCTCTATATTTCGCCCCTCAAAGCGCTTGCTGCGGACATCAAACGCAACCTGCGCCGCCCGGTTGAGGAAGCGAACCTGCCCATCCGGATCGATGACCGCACCGGTGACACACCCCAATCCCGGCGCAAAGCCCAGCGCGCCGATCCGCCCCACATTCTGCTGACGACCCCCGAGAGCCTCGCGCTCTTGCTGAGCTATGAGGACGCGCCACGGATGTTTGCGGGCCTACAGCGGGTTGTGGTCGATGAGATCCACGCCTTAGCCGAAAGCAAACGCGGCGATCACTTGATGCTTTCGCTGTCGCGGCTCCAATCGATAGCCCCGGACATGCGGCGCGTGGGGCTGTCGGCGACAGTCGACGATCCGACCGCAATCGCCGGTTTTCTGGCACGCCATCCTGATCCCTGCCCGATTTTGAACGCCGACCCTGGGCCAGAGCCCGACATATCCATGCTGCAAACGGCTGAGGCACCCCCTTGGGCCGGGGGCGGCGGCCGCTATGCGATCCCCGCTGTGTTGGAACAGGTTAAACGCCACAAAACCACGTTGATTTTTCACAACACGCGCGCTCAGGCTGAGGTCTTTTTCCACCATCTGTGGCTGGCCAATGAAGAAGCGCTGCCAATCGGCATTCACCACGGCGCGCTTTCGCGCGAGGCTCGGGAAAAGGTGGAGCACGCGATGGTCGACGGGCAATTGCGCGCCATCGTGTGCACTGGCAGTCTCGATCTGGGAATTGACTGGGGCAACGTTGATCTTGTGATCCAAGTGGGCGCACCCAAGAACGTCAAACGTTTGGTCCAGCGGATTGGCCGCGCCAATCACCGCTATAACGCACCATCCAAGGCACTTTTGGTCCCAGCAAACCGCTTTGAAGTTGTGGAATGCGTCGCCGCGTTAGAGGCCGTGCGCGCCCACGATCTGGATGGCGAGCCGCGCGGCCCCGGTCCCCGTGATGTACTATGTCAGCATATCCTCAGCACCGCCTGTGCAGGCCCGTTTGACGCGGACGCTCTGTTTGCGGAAATCAAAACCTGCGGCGCATATCAGGGCCTAAACCGCGCGCAATTTGACGACTGCCTTATGTTTTGCGCAACCGGTGGCTACGCCCTACGCGCCTATGATCGCTACCAACGGCTGATGCAATTGCCCGACGGGCAGTGGCGCTTGCGCGATCCGCGCAGCACGCGGCAAATACGTATGAACCTCGGCACGATCCTATCCGCTGAAACGCTCAAAGTGCGATGGCGCGGGCGGGGTGGCGCCCCCTTGGGCGAGGTTGAGGAGGAGTTCGCAGCCACTCTCACCCCCGGCGATACCTTTTTGATGGCAGGTCAGATCGTGCGCTATGAAGGACTACGCGAATTGGTCATTGAGGTGACCCGCAGCAAGTCCAAGACCCCAAAGGTCGCGACCTTCTATGGAACCAAATTCGCTACTTCGACCCAGCTGTCGGAGCGGATTTTGCGCATTTTTCAACAGGGGGATTGGGCCGACCTTCCCGCACACACCGCCGACTGGCTTAACGTTCAAAAGAGGGTGTCCAAGCTACCGCAACCGGGACGACTGTTGGTTGAGAGTTTTCCCATGGATGGGCGCGCCCATACCGTCGCATATGGCTTTGCCGGGCGGAATGCGCAGCAAACGCTTGGGTTGTTGTTGACCCAACGCATGGAAGCCGCCGGTCTAGGCCCCATGGGATTTGTGGCCACTGATTACGCCACGTTGATATGGGCGCTTGACCCTGTGCAGGACCCCAGCGCGCTATTTGATCGTGCCGGACTAAGAGATGCGCTTGAGACATGGCTAGCAGGCAATCAGGTCATGAAACGGACCTTTCGCGGAGCTGCGATTATCTCGGGCCTGATCGAGCGAAATATGCCCGGCAAACGAAAATCCGGTCGGCAGGCGACTTTTTCCAGCGACATCCTCTATGACACTCTGCGCAAATATGATCCCGAGCATTTGATGCTGCAAATCACCCGTGAAGAAGCCATGCGCGGCTTGGTCGATTTTGGCCGTGTGGAGCACATGCTTGACCGCATCGGGGATCGTATTGATTTGGTGGAACTAGATAGGCTTAGTCCGCTCGCAGCACCCTTATTCCTGGAACCCGGTCGCATCCCGGTAAAGGGCTTGGGCGAGCAACGCCTCCTCGCCGAAGAGGCCACCCGGCTTATGACGGCGGCGGGACTGGAACAGGTATAGCCGATCCAGCAGGCGGGCTTTCCGAAGAGGAATAGGGCGGCGGGAACCACATGAACCGTCGAGCGAGGATTCCCGAGGACCTGTATGTACAGGTGGGCGCCAGGTAACACAGCCAGGACCGTGACAGAGCCAGCTCCCTCGGATTTGCTTAAGGCCACCGGAATTTCGCTATGTTGACGTATCCCGCAGAACCCGCCTGCCCCGACACATAGGGCCGCATAGCCCCCCGCACAAGCCTAGACATGTGTTCACGTTACGTTCAAAATGCTACGATGATAAGCAGTGATACCATACTCAGCCCCGGCCAATTGCTGGCGCGCGGAACCGCACGGCACCTTTTGACGTATGATTACAATTGCATCGAGGAATTCACACCAGAACGCGGCCTGCGCGTGGACATCATGGCCTTGGGTCCCAAAGGGCAACTGTGGGTGGTGGAATGCAAATCATCGCGTGCCGATTTTCAGTCTGACCAGAAATGGCAGGGCTACTTACCGTTCTGTGATCGGTTTTTCTGGGCAGTGGACAGTGATTTTCCGACGGAGTTACTGCCAGACGACACTGGCCTGATTATCGCTGATAGCTATGGGGCTGAGATCATTCGCATGGGACCCGATACGCCTTTACCAGCCGCGCGGCGCAAGAAACTCGTGCAGAAGTTCGCTCGAACCAGTGCACAGCGCCTACAGGCCCTGCGCGATCCGATGGCGTTTACTCTCCCGTAATCGAAAGAGCCGCTGCCCGAATTTCTTCGGCAATATCCAAGGCTTCTTCCGGTTCGAAATCCATCGGGATTTCCACATCACCAGCCTCGACAAAAATACGGACCATGCCGTCGGTCGTTGGACCGATTTGCAGGTTTGCGGTGATGTCGCTTTCGGTATTGATGCCCATGATGGCCTCCTTGTTGCGTTGCACCTACCCAATGGCTCGCGCCCATGCAAGCCTGCGGCGCTGCCTGCGTTCCCCAAGGTCCATGACAGGCCTTCATTCCCATTCGCATAGATTTCATCGCACAAAGGTGGGAAATAGCGCGCCAGTAGCGCTTGCAATCGTCAGCACACCTCGCTAAATCCACCAAGCGTGCCGCCTTAGCTCAGTAGGTTAGAGCGCCTGATTGTGGATCAGGAGGTCCCCCGTTCGAGCCGGGGAGGTGGTACCATCACACTACAAACCTATCTAGCCTGCGCCTTGTCGTTACCCTCCACGATTCGCGGCATTTCAGCTATTGTTTGCCCAACGGGACCTCTTGGCGAAGCGCCCCGTCGCTTCCGAAAAATAGCACGCGCGCGTCTTCGGTGACCACAATCCACCAGCCGTGCCCCTGTGTCACGGCCTGCGCAACAGCGCCTTCGGGTAGCCGCAATGCTTCGGGCGCGGTCACTGGGGTCGGGAAGCGCGTGACAAGCAGGCCCACCACGATTATCACGCCGAGGATCATCACACCCGTCAACACCGTCACCAGCGTTTTGAGCAGGCGAAGGTGGGGCGGCAATTCGGGGAAATCGTCTTTGGCAGACACACGCGTCACCTTTGTTATCGGGGAAAATCCCCCTGCCCGTCTTGATAAGGCGATCGCGCGCGATGTGCCAGAGCAAGCCCACCTCAGCCGGTCGCGTCTTGCGCGTTTGGTGGCGGACGCAGCCGTACAGGTCAATGGCACGGTCGTGACCGATCCAAGGGCTCGGCTGACTGAGGGTGATGAGATCGCAATCACGGTCGAAATCACCCAAGACCTTGAAACCCGGCCCGAGGACATCCCCCTCGATATTCGGCACGAAGATGACGATCTGATTGTGATCCACAAGCCCGTTGGCATGGTCGTCCATCCGGCCCCTGGCTCCCCCGGCGGGACGTTGGTGAACGCACTTTTGCACCACTTTGATGGGCGTTTATCCGGAGTTGGCGGTGAAAAGCGACCCGGCATCGTGCACCGCATTGATAAGGATACCAGCGGGTTGCTGGTGGTCGCCAAATCGGACGCTGCTCACCACGGGCTTGCCAAGCAGTTCGAGAAACATACCGTGCACCGCCGCTACCTTGCGCTGTGTTATGGAGTGCCCAGCGCCTCTGACCCACGGCTGCGCGGTGTAAAGGGCACCAGCTTTGAGCCCGGCAACATCCTCAAAATTACGACCATGTTGGCCCGTCACAAAACGGATCGGCAGCGTCAGGCCGTACTGTTCACAGGCGGACGCCATGCGGTCACTCGCGTCCGGATTGTTGAGGATTTTGGCGCGGCCGCACTGGTCGAATGCTGGCTCGAAACCGGGCGCACGCACCAGATCCGCGTGCATATGGCCCATGCGGGGCACGCCCTGATCGGGGATCAAACCTATGGCGGGCGACGCAAATTGCCCAAAGGCCACCCGGGCCTGGAGGATGTTCTCCGCTTCCCCCGACAAGCGCTCCACGCGGCCGAGTTGGGCTTTGTGCATCCCGTTACGGACGAAAACATGCGTTTCGCAGCCGACATGCCTGCGGACATGCAGACGCTGCAGGACGCGTTAACCGGTTCGGCATAATCCGCGGCACACATGTGCTCACACGCACGTTACTTATGCTTCAGCCCGATTGAAGCGCATTCGCGCAGGCTCTATATTTCTGAAGAACGGGGTCGAAATCCTTCGACCCCACTTGAAAACCGTTCAACCGCTGCCCACGTTAAGTGAAAAGTAAAAGAAATTAACATGCCATTCAGGGGGCTTTGCCATGTCAAACATGTCCGCTTATGCCAATCTTCCCGCTCCGTCGCCGGAACAGGGACTGAACCGCTATCTACAAGAAATTCGCAAGTTCCCAATGCTGGAGCCGGAGCAAGAATACATGCTCGCCAAGCGTTGGGTTGAGGAAGAAGACACTGACGCCGCGCATCAAATGGTAACGTCACACCTGCGTCTCGCGGCCAAAATCGCGATGGGTTATCGCGGCTACGGGCTTCCGCAGGCCGAGGTCATCTCGGAGGCGAACGTCGGGCTGATGCAGGCCGTCAAACGCTTTGACCCGGAAAAGGGGTTTCGCCTCGCGACCTATGCGATGTGGTGGATTCGCGCCTCAATCCAAGAATACATCCTGCGGTCTTGGAGCCTTGTGAAACTCGGCACGACCTCGGCACAAAAGAAACTGTTCTTTAACCTGCGCAAAGCCAAGGCCCGCATCGGCGCGTTGGAAGATGGCGATATGCGCCCGGAAAACGTTAAACGCATTGCCACCGATCTGGGCGTGACAGAGACCGAAGTAATCTCCATGAACCGACGCATGTCGGGGGGCGATGCATCGCTAAATGCCATGATTTCGGCCGATGGTGAGGGCGCTACAGAATGGCAGGACTGGCTTGAGGATGACAGCGCGGACACCGCTGGCGACTATGCCGAAAGTGATGAGATGAAGGCGCGCTTGTCGCTCATGGAGGACGCCATGGAAGTCCTAAATGAACGCGAGCGTGACATCCTTGTGCAACGTCGCCTGTCAGAAGAAACGATCACGCTAGAGGACCTGTCCACGCAGTATAGCGTCAGCCGTGAACGCATTCGCCAGATTGAGGTGCGCGCGTTCGAAAAGCTGCAATCGCGGATGCGTGAATTGGCCAAGGAAAAGGGCATGTTGCCCGCCTAAGCCCTGAACGACCCACGACAATCGCCCTGCCCGCACACGCGGGTGGGGCTTTTTTCCGCCTATAAGGCTACCTTTCTGCCGCGATAGTTTCTGCATTTCGTCCCATTTCCGCCCGCTTGCTGTGATCAACGCAATCTAAGCAAGTAGGGGACACGTCATGGCATCGCCGCCAGCCACGATACCAACATCCGTCACAACTGGCTGGATCAATCTGGTCGGCCTTGGCTGTGCCACCGCCGCGTTTTTCACGATGACAACCGCCTCGGCGGTCCCGGTGATCTGGGCGGCCTTTGCGCTGATGTGTGCCTATGCGGTGCCTATTGCGATACTTGAACTGGCCTTCAAGCGGGTCCACCACAACGCCAGTAGCGGAATCAACCAAAGCCCACCGCACTATGACATTCTGCGCAGCGCAACGAAGTTCATCGGCCTCATCGCGATGCTTGGCGCCGTTATCAACTTTCACGCGCTGTTCCGAGTGTACCCTATCCAAGACCTTATGCCGGCAGTCGGGCTATTGACCCGTTTGGCCCCCGTCATATTGGTCATTTCGTTTCTCTATATCCTTTGGGTCGATGCCCGGATGACCCAACCGCGCGACGGGTATTGGCAGATCGGCGCATGGCTCACACGTCAATCACACCATGTGGAATACGCAGGGCTACGCCATTTCATGCTTGGATGGGTCATCAAAGGGTTCTTTCTGCCGATCATGTTCAGCTACCTCGTCAACACAATCGCAGGCAGCGCGCCGATCA
>Ga0228622_1000087_pt1 | contig 71351 bp, 70 predicted proteins | sample 26DmetaG_FD_186035 | JGI IMG/M metagenome (GOLD analysis project Ga0228622, IMG submission 186035) | Seawater microbial communities from Monterey Bay, California, United States - 26D | ecosystem: Environmental > Aquatic > Marine > Coastal | place: USA: California | collected 2016-10-01
CAAGCAGAAGCTAAAGAAAAAGCTTTAGAAGCTGAAAAAGCTGTAAATGAAGCAAGAATTGCTGCTGCAACTCCAGAAGTTGAAGAAGCAGTTGAAGCTACAGAAGAAGTTGAAGCATTAGAAACAGCTGCTGAAGAAGGAGCTGCTGCTGCAGATACAGAAGTTGCTGAAGAGAAAAAAGCTGAGTAATTTTTTAAGCGATAATGCGTAAAGAAGATTGTTTTTATTTAGGCAAAATCGTAAGAAAGCACAGTTTTAAAGGTGAGGTTGTTATCAAATTAGATACAGACGAACCAGAACTTTATAAAAATATGGAATCAGTTTATGTCGAACTTGGCAATAATCTGGTTCCATTTTTTATTGATAAAAGTTCACTACACAAAGGAAATCAACTAAGGGTTCAATTTGAAGATGTATATTCTGAGGAAGAGGCAGATTCTATTTTAAAATCTGATGTTTATCTACCACTTACATTATTGCCAAAACTAGAAGGAGATAAATTCTATTACCATGAAGTAATAGGTTTTTCAGTTTTTGACTCAAATTTTGGTGAAGTAGGCACAATTATACATATTAACGATAAAGCTGCACAACCTCTCTTTGAAATAGATAGAGAAGGTAAAACTATTTTTATTCCAATGATTGATGATTTTATCAAAAAAGTAGATAGAAAAAACAATCATATACAAGTAGAAACTCCAACAGGTCTTATAGAGTTGTATTTATAATTAGAGAGGTGCAAGAGTGGTTTATCTGGCTACCCTGGAAAGGTAGTATACTAGAAATAGTATCGAGGGTTCGAATCCCTTCCTCTCTGCAAAAATGAATTATTTTTATTTAATAGTATAATCAAAAGTAACTCTAGCATAACTACTAGATGTACCAGCTTTACAGTCTTCTTGTACGAGTTTATCTTTAACAAAAAGCTTTAACATTAGCTCTGCAGGACTTGGGCTGTTTCTAAAAGCTTCACCTCTAACATACTTTATACCCATAATCATTCCAATAAATAATATGTGGTAAAGCATCACCATTATTATCGTATTCAAAGGTTATTATTTCTGTAACATCAATATTGTTGGCATTATCATAATAAGTAAGCTTAATTTCATCAGCATTTGGCTCATTTGTATAAAACTCTAACCTAACATCAGTTTGAGATAATGGTATTCCATCATCTTCAAATTCATTTTGAATTGTTACACATGAGAAAAATAAAATTGTTGCTAAAAGTAAGATTAGATGTCTCATAATTATTTATTTAATACTAATGCAAAAATAAAAAAATCCTTAATTATTCTATAATAAGTTTTTTGTTTGCTATTTTATTATTAGAATGAATCTTTACAAGGTAAACACCAGAGGATAAAGATCTTGTATTAATTTCGTTTATTTTAGAACTTTTAGAATATACTTTTTGTCCTAATGATGAATAAATCTCTATTCTATCTATACTTTCTTTAGTTTTTATTTTTACACTTTCTTTAGCAGGATTTGGATAAATCACAAATTTTGAGCTAAAAAAGTCGTCAGTACTTGCTGTACTTTGTTGGTATACTCTTACATAGTCGATGATCATACTACTTTCTGTATAATTTGGATCTACAGTACCACCAATTCCTCCTAGAGCAACATTTAGCAATAAGAATTGATCTAAATCAAAAGGCCATGTACTACTGTTTTGTGTAGATGGTTTATAAGTATAATAAACTTCCCCATCAACTAAAAAAGCAATTTGATTTGGAGACCAATTCATAGAATAAACATGATAATTATTAGCTACATCAGTTAACATTTTTGTTGCTGTGTTAACAGTAGCTCCAGAACTAGATGGTGTATGCAAGGCACTAGAAACCACATTAGTTGCGTGTAAACCATGTTCCATAATATCAATTTCCCCACAAGCTGGCCAAGGTGTCGTTCCAAAACCCTGTGTTTGCCAATAAGCTCCTGGTTCACTTATATTTTTACCAAGAGTCCAAATTGCTGGCCAAGTTCCAGCACCTTCTGGTAATTTTGCTTTAACATCAACTCTACCATATGTAAAAGCATATTTAGAGTTTAATCTTGCAGAAGTATAATCTAAAGTAACCCCATTTAGAGTTTTTGTTTCTTTTTTTGCAACGATATTTAAATTACCATTAGAAACAAATGAGTTTGTAGGGCTATCTGTATAATGTTGTAATTCTCCATTAAACCATCTTCCTCCATTTGGCCCAAAAGTTTGATGATGCCATTTATTAGTATCCAAAGAATTACCATCAAATTCATCTTCCCAAACAAGATTTGTGTATTCAACATCTAAAGCATTTGGATCTGTAGGTGTTGATCCATCAGTAATGTTTTCTAATAAATAAGTACCAGCAGTTGGTACTCCTATATCAATAAAAATAACTAATTTTCTATATGTGCCAGTAGCATTGATTGTATTTCCAGTACTTGTTTCTTTTGCAGAAGAAAAATCGAAAGTAAAATTTTGCCAAGTATTTGCATTACCACTTGTTACTGATTGTGAAACTTCTACATCAGCATTTGTGCCGTTTTCTAATTTTAATAAAATAGTATGCGTATTTGGATCAAAAGCGTAAAAAGATAATATTATTTCTTTTTGATTTGTGATGTCTATATCTCTTGTTAAATCAATCCAAAAACCTTGATTAGCATCATTGCCATTATTGTTAAATTGACCTACTTTATTTGATGCATTATCAGGATCATTCCTTGTAGAAAAACTTGCACCACTAAAACCTGAAAACACATGATTGTTGTTTTCAAAATCAATTGGCATTTGTTGAGAAAATATTGATGAAGTAATAAATATTAAAGTAAGTAAAGTTGAAAAGTATTTTTGAGACATGTTCATTTTTTTGTAATCAAGTCAAAGATATCTGTTGTAGTTTGATTTTTGAAATGATAGACCAATACAAAACCAATACAAAACCTATAATTAAGTTAATTTTACAGTATTTTTGATCTATGAGTACATTATTTAAGTTTAAAGAATTTTCAATACATCAAGATAAAACTGCTATGAAAATTGGTACAGATGCAGTTTTATTAGGTGCTTGGGTTTTCTTAGAAAATGAGATAGATTCAATATTAGATGTAGGTTCTGGAACTGGAATTATAGCATTAATGTTAGCACAACGTTCTTTTGCATTAATCATTGATGCAGTTGAAATTGATAATGATGCATATGAGCAAACCGTAACTAATTTTGAAAATTCTAATTGGGGAGATCGTTTGTATTGTTATCATTCTTCTTTTCAAAATTTTGCTGACGAAATTGCAGAGGAAGATGAAACTTATGATTTAATCATATCTAATCCTCCTTTTTATACAGATGAGTTTGAGTCTAAAAACGATGCTAGAAATAAAGCTAGGTTTACCACTTCTTTATCATTTAATGAATTGCTAAAAGGAGTGTCAAAAATTTTATCTAAAAAAGGAAAATTTGCGGTAATTATACCTTTTAAAGAAGAGCAAGGTTTTGTTAAATTAGCAAAAGAAAATAATCTATTTTTAAATAGGGTTTGCCATGTTAAAGGAAATCCTTCATCAGCATTTAAAAGAAGTCTCTTAGAATTTTCTTTTGAAGACAAAAAACTTATAAAAGAAAATTTAACAATTGAGATTAAACGCCATCAATACACAGATGAATATATCAATTTAACTAAAGATTTTTATTTAAAAATGTAATTAACCCATTACATGATTAGGATTATAACCTAAGTATTTTACTTTTCTTTCAGTAAATTTTATCCCATGTAATTCTAATTCTTTTAAAATAGGAATATAAACTTCTTTTGATATTGGTAATTGAACTCCTGGTGTTTTTATTTCACCTTTTAAAATTTTTAAAGTTGCAATTGCAACAGGCAAACCAACAGTTTTAGCCATAGCTGTATAGGTTTGGTTTTCTCCTTCTACAATTAAACTACTTTCTATTTGACGTTTTTCTCCATCAATTTCATACCCAAATAAATGCTGCATAACTATCATATCTTTATCATCTTTTTGTAAAGTCCAAGAATCTTGTAAGATTTTCTGAAGCATTTGTGCTGGAGTTGCATTTTGTAATCCAATTTTTTTATTTGGATTAAAAAGATCTAATTCAACTAATTTTTCCCACATTACATCATCTTGATCAATTTTTAGATATGAGCGTAATTTTAATTCTACAGAATCTGAAGGAGAATAAGCTAAAAATAGATTAACAAAATCTCTGTAACTCATGTTTTCTGAATCTTCTATGATGTAAGAATCATCTGTCATCCCTAATTGAACAAAAATATTCCAAGCTCTAGAAAAACCAACTTTTCTTATTGTACCTCTATACATTGTAGGTATATTGTCTAATCCATAAACACTTCTATATTTTAATGAATCTCTATTAGCATAAGCTTCAAATTTTTGATTATTAATATTTAAAAACTCAGTTCTACGAAATAGTTTGTGATAAGGGATGTACTTATAAGTGCCTTCTTGAATAAACATAGCAGCTCCTCCTTGACCTGCTAATACTACATTTCTTGGATTCCAAGTAAATTTATAATTCCAAAGATTATTATCACTTTCTGGTGCCACTAATCCTCCACAAAAAGATTCAAATAATAATATTTTAGCATTATTATCTCTTATTCTATCAATAACTTGCATGGCACTCATATGGTCTAAACCAGGGTCTAAACCAATTTCATTCATAAAAATTAATCCTTTTTGTTTGGCTTCACTATCTAAACCTTTCATTTCTTTAGAAATGTAAGAGGCAGTAACCATATGCTTATTAAATAATAAGCAATCTTTAGCTACCTCTATATGAAATCTTGCAGGTAACATAGAAATTACAATATCAGACTTTTCTATTTCTTGTTTTCTTTGATTTTCATTAAAAACATCAAAAATAATTGCACTTGCATTTTTATGATTATCTATAAGTTCTAAAGCATTTTCTATAGAAATATCTGCAATAATTATCTTTAGATTTTCTTCATCAGATTTTTCTAACAAATATTTTATAAGTGATGAACTAGATTTACCTGCACCAATAATCAAAATGTTTTTCATAAGGATTAACGTATTTTTGTAGAATAACGAAGATACTATAATTGTTTAAAATTAAACAAAAACCTCAATAAATGTTTAAAAATTTAATTATTACTTGTTTTTTAGGATTAACTGCAATTATTTTAGGAGCTTTTGGAGCACATGCTTTAAAGGAAATATTGTCAGTAGAACAGCTTAATAGTTTTGAAACTGCTGTTAGATACCAAATGTATCATGTTATTGTTTTATTAATTGTTAATCTCTTTGATGGTTTTACTACAAAACAAAAAAATACTATTAGTATTTTATTTTTTATTGCCATTATACTTTTTTCTGGCTCTATTTATCTTATTCAATTAACTCAAATAACAGCAAAATCAATTTGGTTTATTACGCCTTTAGGTGGCTTATTTTTTATATTAGGTTGGTTGCTTATGATTCTGATATTCGCAAAAAAAATGAATAAGAATTAATTTTTTTATAAAAATCACACGAAAATATGCCCGTCTAAAAATATTGTTTAATTTTGTCTGTAATAAAAAAACAAAAAAATATTGATATGGTAGATACAAATACGAAATCGATTTCGTTAAATAGTCTAGGAATCAAAAATGCAAAAATTAATTATCAACTTTCTTCTGCAGATTTACACAAAGAAACTTTACAAAAAAAACAAGGAGTAGAATCTTCTTTAGGTGCTATTGCTGTAAATACTGGTGAATTTACAGGTCGTTCTCCAATGGATCGATTTATTGTAAAAGATAATGTTACAAAAGATGAAGTTTGGTGGAGTAATATTAACTTACCATTTGAAGAAGATAAGTTCGATCAATTGTATGATAAAATTGTAAACTACTTATCAGAAAAAGAAATTTATGTTAGAGACAGTTACGCTTGTGCAGATGAAAACTACAAGCTAAATATAAGAGTGGTTAACGAATATCCTTGGAGCAATATGTTTGCTTACAATATGTTCTTAAGACCAACAGAAATAGAGTTAAAAGATTTTTCACCTGAATGGACAGTTATTAATGCTCCTGGTTTTATGGCGAATCCTGAAGTAGATGGTACTCGTCAACATAATTTTGCAATTTTAAATTTTTCTAAAAAGATTGCATTAATTGGAGGTACAGGTTATACAGGTGAAATTAAAAAAGGGATTTTTTCTGCCCTAAATTTCATATTACCAGTAAATAAAAATACTTTACCAATGCATTGTTCTGCAAATGTTGGTGCAGCTGGTGATACAGCTATTTTCTTTGGACTTTCAGGAACAGGAAAAACAACGCTTTCTACAGATCCAAATAGAAGTTTAATTGGAGATGACGAACATGGTTGGACAGCAGAAAATACTGTCTTTAATTTTGAAGGTGGGTGTTATGCAAAAGTGATTAATTTATCACAAGAACAAGAACCAGAAATTTATGCTGCTATTAAAAAAGGAGCAATTTTAGAAAATGTTATTATGGATAGTGAAGGCAATGTAGATTTTGCTGATACTTCTATTACACAAAATACAAGAGTTAGTTATCCTATTTATCATATAGAAAATATTCAAAAACCTTCAATAGGAAAAAACCCAAAGAATATTTTCTTTTTAACAGCAGATGCATTTGGAGTGTTACCTCCAATTTCAAAGTTAACACCTGCACAAGCAGCATATCACTTTATTTCTGGTTACACAGCAAAAGTAGCTGGTACAGAAGCTGGTGTTACTGAGCCAGTGCCAAGTTTTTCAGCTTGTTTTGGTGCACCATTTATGCCTTTACATCCAACAAGATATGCAGAAATGTTAAGCAAAAAAATGAAAGAAGCAGGGGTTAATGTTTGGTTGGTAAATACAGGCTGGTCTGGAGGTAAATATGGTATAGGTAGAAGAATACCATTAAAATATACAAGAGCCATGATTAGTGCTGTTTTAGATGGGAAATTAGGAGATTACACATACGAAGATTATCATATACATTCTGTTTTTGGAGTAGCACAACCAAGATCTTGTCCTGGTGTTCCAACAGAATTACTAAGTCCTAGAGCTACATGGAATAATGATGAGGCTTACTATGAAACAGCTTTTAAGTTATCTAATGCGTTTAGAAATAATTTTAAACAATTCGAAGAATATGCGAATGAAGAAATTAGAAGAGGTGGTCCTCAAAGATATGCTTATTAATAAAGTTCATAATTATTAATTTACACAGAAACACCTCAAATTTGAGGTGTTTTTCTTTATAAAAAAGTATCTTTAGTCAGTAAAAAATCTTTTTTTTATGATTAAAAAGTGGTTTCAAAATATAGGGCCAGGTACTTTAGTAGCAGCAGCTTTTATTGGTCCAGGTACATTAACCTTATGTACTTTAGCAGGTGTTAATTTTGGCTTTAATTTACTTTGGGCTATGTTACTTTCTATTATTGCAACTATTATATTGCAAGAAATGGCTGCAAGGTTAGGTATTATTTCTCAAAAAGGACTATCTGAAGTAATAAGAGAAGAATTAAAAAATCCAATTTTAAATCAGTTTATTACAATTTTAATTTTATCTGCAATTGTTGTTGGTAATGCTTCTTATGAAGCAGGTAATATAAGTGGAGGTATCTTAGGTCTTGAAACTATTTTTGGAGAGTTTAAGTACAATTTTGGAGATTTATCTATCAATTTTATGAGTATCATTATTGGTGTAATTGCATTTGTTTTACTTTATATTGGTAATTATAAATTTCTAGAGAAAGCACTAGTTACATTAGTATTGTTGATGAGTTTTTCATTTGTAATAACTGCAGTTGTAACTAGACCTAATATTTTACAAATTTTAAAAGGAATGTTTGTTCCTAGATTTCCAGATAAAAGCTTATTGACCATTATTGGTTTAATTGGAACAACAGTTGTACCTTATAATTTGTTTTTACACGCTTCTTTAGTTAAAGAAAGATGGCATAAAAAAGAAGATTTAATATTTGCCAAAAAAGATACTTTTATCTCTATACTTTTAGGAGGTTTAGTATCTATGTCTATTATAGTTTCAGCTGCTTCTATTTCTTCTACAAACATTTTAAACGCAGCAGATTTAGCAAAAGGTTTGGCTCCTTTATATGGTGATTTTGCAAAATACTTTTTAGCTTTAGGTTTGTTTGCTGCAGGTATAACATCTGCAATAACAGCGCCATTGGCAGCTGCTTATGTTGCAAAAGGTTGTTTAGGTTTTAAAGGAGGTTTACAATCAAAATCATTTAGATTAGTCTGGATTATCATTCTTTTTTTAGGGGTTTTATTTTCATCAATTGGTATAAAACCTATAGAAATTATAAAATTTGCTCAAGTTGCAAATGGTATGTTATTGCCAGTTATTGCAGGAATTTTATTATGGATTATGAATAAAAAGAATATTTTAGAAAACTATGTAAACAGTAAATTTCAAAATATTTTAGGATTTATAATTTTAGCTATAACTATTTTTTTAGGAGCTAAAGGAATTTTAAAAGTGATTAATTTTTTATAAAATGAAAATTGATATTAACTGTGATGTAGGTGAAGGTGTAGATAATGAGCATTTATTAATGCCATTTATATCTTCTTGTAATATTGCTTGTGGTGGACATTTTGGTGATAAAAATTCTATTGATAAAACTATAGAATTAGCAATTAAACATAAAGTTAAAATTGGGGCTCATCCTTCTTTTCCAGATCAAGAAAACTTTGGTAGAAAATTAATACAGATTTCTAATGATACATTAAAAAAAAGTATTCAATCTCAGTTAGATTTATTTTTAGAAAGATTGTCTTTACAGAACGGAAAATTACATCACATAAAACCACATGGAGCACTATATAATGCTATAGCTATTGATAATAAATTGGCTACTTTTTTTATTAGTAGTGCAGCAAAATATTTAAAAAATAGTTATTTATATGTGCCATATAATTCTGTAATAGAAAAAGTTGCTTTAAAGAATGCTATAAAAATTAAGTATGAAGCTTTTGCAGATAGAAATTATAATGCTGATTTAACTTTAGTATCTAGAAAAAATAAAAACGCATTAATTTTAAATAAAGAAGAAGTTTTAGAACACGTCTTAAGTATTATAAAAAAAGGTTTAGTAAAAGCTATTGATAATACTAAATCTAAAATAAAAGCAGATACATTTTGTGTTCATGGAGACACAGAAAATGCTGTTGAAATTGTAAAATATCTTTATCAAAATTTAGAGAAAGAAGGTTTAAATATTGACTAATAAAATTACATACAAACAATTTGGAGAAAATGCTATTTTAATAGAATGGAAACCTATTATTGATAAAAACATACTATCAGATATTATTACTTATAAAGAGAAAATATTACAAAGTGATTTAGAATATTTAGATATAATTCAAGCATACAATTCACTTACAATTGTATTTAATTTTAAAATTAACAAAGTAAAAAATAAGATTTTTAAACTTCAATCTATTTACTCGTCTACATTAGAAATAGAAAAAAAAACTTTATATAAATGGGAAATACCTGTCTGTTATGATTTAGATTTTGGAATTGATTTACAAGAAATTTCCAATAAATTAAAAATATCTATTGACAAAATTATAAAACTTCATACAGCACCTACTTATACAATTTTTTTTATTGGATTTTTACCAGGTTTCTTTTATTTAGGAGGTTTAGATAAAAAACTATTCTTTGATAGAAAATCAACCCCTAGATTACATGTAGATAAAGGTACTGTTGCAATAGGAGGGATGCAAACAGGAATTTACCCCAACAATTCAGCTGGTGGGTGGAATATTATTGGTAAAACACCTATTGACCTTTTTAATGCTAACAAAGAAAATCCTTGCTTTGCAAAAGCTGGTGATGAAATTAAATTTAGATCTATATCTAAAGAAGAATTTTATCAAATTGAAAAAGATATTACAGTAAATGTTTTTAAAATTCATAAAACTTTAAAGTATGATTAAAGTTTTAAAAGCCGGTTTTTATTCAACAATACAAGATAAAGGTAGATTTGGATTTGCTTCTTTTGGAGTTCCATTTTCTGGAGTTATGGATGCTTATTCAGCAGATTTAGCCAATAGTATTTTAAATAACCCTGTTACAAATGCGGTTTTAGAAATTACTTTTGGAGGATGTGTTTTTAAATTTTTGAATACTACTACTATTTGTATTTCTGGTGCAGATTTTTCACCTAAATTAAATGATAAGCCAATCTTATTAAACTCAAAAATAAGAGTTCAAAAAGATGATGTATTGTCTTTTGGGAAAATCAATTTTGGTGTTCGATGTTATTTAGCAATTTCTGGCGGAATTGATTCTCCAATAGTACTAAATAGTAGAAGTCAGTTTAAAAATGTTACTTTTAGTTTTAAGATAAATAATGGTGATATAATACCAATTAAACAACAACCAAAAGAGTTTTTCTCTTCTAAGTCATCAATTAAGATACGTAAAACACATTTTAGTTCAGAAATTTTAGAATGTTATGTGGGGCCAGAATTTGATTGGCTTTCAACTACCCAAAAAGAAAAATTATTTACAGATATTTTTACAATATCAAAGAATAATAATAGAATGGGGTATCAGTTAAATGAAATTTTAAATAATAAATTACCACAATTATTAACATCTTCAGTTTTACCTGGTACTGTTCAATTAACACCTTCAGGTAAATTAATTTTGCTTACAAGAGACTGTCAAATTACTGGAGGATACCCAAGAATTTTACAACTTTGTGAAAACTCAATAAATAGATTATCACAGAAAACAACGAATAATGTAATTAAATTTACATTAAAAAGTCATTTGAGTTAAGTATAACTTTTCTTTACATTTATCTTTGTTTAGTGATTAAATCATAAGATTTGATTTAAAAAAAATAAGTTTAACCATTAAAAAGCATAAATTATGAGTAATTTTTCAGACATATTATTAGGAATAGCAATAGGAGCTACTTTAGGTATTTTATTTGCTCCAGATAAAGGAGAAAATACCAGGAGAAAATTAAGGGATGAAGCTCTTAAAGCAAAAGATAAAATAGAAGAATCAGCCTCTGAAATAAAAGAGCAAGTATCTTCTACAGTAAATACTAAGAAAGCAAATTTAGAAAGTCAATTAGAGGAGGTAATGTCAAACATGAGCTACAAAGCTGAAGATGTAATATCTACTTTAGAAGCATAAATAAATCGAATTGGATTAAATGATTCGATCGATTTAATTTTTAAATCTATTTCTTCATCAAATTTAATTTGAAATTCTAATAAGTTAACACCCCAATCAAAAGGAATAAATTTTATAGAACCAATCCCAAATTTATTATTTAGTTTTAATGTGTACTCACTCCATTGTTCTGTGACTACACCTCCTATTTGTTCTTGAATTTGCTCTAAAAGATCTTTTGGACTATCAGCAATAATCTCAATTTGTATCATATAGGTTACTCTGTTTAATTTATTACTAATAATATTTATCAAAAGTATATTGTAAAATTAATTTTTTTATTCCTTAAAAAAATATTAAAAAAACAAATGCATTAAAACAATCAATTAATTAATTTCAAATCTAGTTTATCAATTATTATAAGATTAGAATATATTTATTAATATCAATGGTTTCTTTTGGTTGATTTATTAAAAATTTTGTAAAAAAAAAGCATCCAATTTTGGATGCTTTTTAATTTATTTAGAATTTTATTAGTCTTGTTTTTCAACAACAACTTCAACTTCTTTTTTAGTTTCTTTTCCTGTTTTTTTAATATCAACAGAAATTATATCTCCATATTCTTTAGCTTTCATTTCAATTTCTTCTAAAGAACCTTCAATTTTTTTTGTTTCAGTAACTACTTTTCCATCAACAGTTTTTGATATTGTAATTGTAGCAACTGCTATCTCGTCATTATTACTGTTTACTTCAATTTTTACTTCTTTTTTGATTTCAGTTTTTGCATGATTATCATCAGAAGTATGACCACCTAAAATTGGTGCAACTACTAAACCAATTAAACAAGTTAATTTAATTAAAATGTTCATTGATGGACCAGAAGTGTCTTTAAATGGATCACCAACAGTATCACCAGTTACAGCTGCTTTATGAGCATCTGAGCCTTTATAAGTCATTTCACCATTAATTTCTACTCCAGCTTCAAAAGATTTTTTAGCATTATCCCAAGCACCACCAGCATTGTTTTGAAAGATTGCCCATAATACACCAGAAACAGTAACACCAGCCATATAACCACCTAACATTTCTGCGATTGCTAACTTATCCATACCAAAAGCTAAAGGAGCAAATGCTATGATTAATGGAAAACCAATAGTTAATAAACCAGGTAACATCATCTCTTTTAAAGATGCTTGTGTAGAAATTGCCACACATTTATCATACTCAGGTTTCCCTGTTCCTTCCATAATTCCAGGAATATCTCTAAACTGTCTTCTTACTTCTTGTACCATTTCCATAGCTGCTTTTCCTACTGCATTCATTGCTAAAGCAGAAAAAACTACAGGTACCATTCCTCCAACAAATAACATTGCTAAAACAGGTGCTTTAAAGATGTTTATTCCGTCAATTCCTGTAAATGTTACATAAGCAGCAAATAAAGCTAAAGATGTTAATGCAGCAGAAGCAATAGCAAAACCTTTACCAGTTGCAGCTGTTGTATTACCTACAGAATCTAAAATATCTGTTCTTTCTCTTACGATTGGATCTTGTTCAGACATTTCTGCAATTCCACCTGCATTATCAGAAATTGGTCCAAAAGCATCAATTGCTAATTGCATAGCAGTTGTTGCCATCATTGCAGAAGCTGCTAAAGCAACACCATAAAAACCTGCAAAAGCATAAGAAGCCCAAATAGCACCAGCAAATAATAAAACTGATGGGAATGTAGATATCATACCAGTAGCTAAACCAGCAATAATGTTTGTTCCAGCTCCAGTAGAAGATTGTTGAACTATTTTTAATATTGGAGATTTACCTAAACCTGTATAAAATTCAGTTACAGATGATATTACTGCACCTACTACTAAACCAACAAGAGTTGCATAAAATACTCTCATAGAAGAAATTTCTTGCAAACCTTCACCAAAAAACTCCATTTGCATAGTTTCTGGTAACATCCAAGTAACTAAACCAAAACAAGAAAGACCAACTAAGATAATTGATGTCCAGTTTCCTTTATTTAAAGCACCCATTACTTGTGCTTCTTTAGCATCATTACTATTAATTTTTACTAACATTGTTCCTATAATAGAAATAATGATACCTGCACCAGCAATTGCCATTGGTAATAATATTGGTCCTATACCTCCAAAAAGATCGTCTATAGCACCACCCATATCTTTAATTACATAATTTCCTAAAACCATTGCAGCTAAAACTGTAGCAACATAAGAACCAAATAAATCTGCTCCCATACCTGCAACATCACCAACATTATCACCTACGTTATCTGCAATTGTAGCAGGGTTTCTTGGATCATCTTCTGGGATACCAGCTTCTACTTTACCAACTAAATCTGCACCAACATCTGCTGCTTTAGTGTAGATTCCTCCACCAACTCTAGCAAATAAAGCAATAGATTCTGCACCTAAAGAAAAACCTGCTAATGTTTCTAAAACAATAGTCATATCCATTGTATTTGTCCAAGTACCATTCATAAAGAAATGGAAAAAGAAAATAAAGAATGCAGTAAGACCTAAAACAGCTAAGCCAGCAACACCTAACCCCATAACTGTACCACCACCAAAAGATATTTTTAGTGCATTTGGTAAACTAGTTCTAGCAGCTTGAGTTGTTCTAACATTAGTTTTAGTAGCAATTTTCATACCTATATTTCCAGCAAAAGCAGAAAAAACAGCTCCAAAAATAAAAGCTACAACAATTAAAATATGAGTTGTTGGTACAATAAATGAAACAACTGTTAAAGCTGCACTTACGATAACAACAAAAATAGTAAGTAACTTATATTCTGCACTTAAAAAAGCTAAAGCACCTTCATAGATATAGTCTGAAATTTCTTTCATCTTACCATCTCCTGCATCTTGCTTCATTATCCAAGACTGTTTAATCCACATATAGATTAAACCTAAAACTGCCAAAGCAATTGGCATGTAAATCATTAATGATTCCATATAATTTTATTTATTATGATTAGTTTAAAACGGACGCAAAAGTAAGAAAATGAGTGGAAATAAAAAACCTCTTAAAGTGTTTAATTTTAAGAGGTTGATAATTTTTATTATATAAATTTTATTAAATTTTAAATTTATCGGTCTTTTTGTATTCACTTTCTTGATATCTCTTTACAGAGTTATGATAAATTTTAATAGCTTCAGAAGCATCTCCCCAATCACCAACATCAACTTTTTTCTTTTCTAAATCTTTATATACTTGGAAAAAGTGTTCTATTTCTTTTAAACGATGTGGATTTAAATCAAAAATATCTTTTCTTCTATTCCAAATAGGATCAGAGACTGGTACACAAATAATTTTTTCATCTGGACCTTTTTCATCAGCCATATGGAAAACACCTATTGGTTTTACTTCACTAACACACATAGGAAAAGTAGGTTCGTGCCCTAAAACTAAAACGTCTAAAGGATCACCATCTAAAGCTAAAGTTTCAGGAATAAAACCATAATCTGCTGGGTACATCATTGAAGAAAACAACATTCTGTCAAATCGAATTTTTTTTAATTCAAAATCATACTCATATTTATTTCTACTCCCTTTAGGTATTTCTACTAATACATCAAAAGTCAATTCATCTCTACCAATCATAGTTGTTATTTTAATTCATTACAAAAATAGTTAATATGTGAGGTTTTTTAAAGGGTTACTTATATATTTTACGCAATTCTTTTCGAAAAAAAATCCTGTTTCTAATTTAGAAACAGGATTTTTAAATACTTAATATTGAAATATTTTACAAGTACATAACTTCTTTAACTGCTCTAACTACATCATTTGAATTAGGAATCCATTTTTCTAATAGAACAGGAGAATAAGGTGCAGGTGTATCTGCAGTTGTAATTCTTTTAACAGGTGCATCTAAATAATCGAATGCTTCATCTTGAATTCTATAAGTAATTTCTGTAGCTACACTTCCAAAAGGCCATGCTTCTTCTAAAACTACTAACCTGTTAGTTTTCTTAACAGATTTTATAATTGCTGCATGATCCATTGGTCTTACAGTTCTTAAATCTATAATTTCTACAGAGATGTTTTCTTTTTCTAATTCATCAGCAGCTTTATAAGCTTCTTTAATTATTTTTCCAAAAGAAACTATAGTAACATCACTGCCTTCTCTTTTAATATCTGCAACCCCTATAGGTATTATGTATTCTCCTTCAGGAATTTCCATTTTATCACCATACATCTGTTCAGATTCCATAAAAATTACTGGATCATCATCTCTTATAGATGCTTTTAATAATCCTTTTGCATCATATGGATTAGATGGTACAACAACTTTTAAACCAGGTGTATTTGCAAACCAATTTTCAAATGCCTGTGAGTGAGTTGCTCCTAACTGACCAGCAGATGCTGTGGGTCCTCTAAAAACAATAGGGCAATTAAACTGGCCACCAGACATTTGCCTAATTTTTGCAGCGTTATTTATAATTTGATCAATACCAACCAAAGAGAAGTTAAAAGTCATATATTCTACTATAGGTCTGTTACCATTCATTGCAGATCCAATGGCTACACCAGCAAAACCTAATTCTGCAATAGGTGTATCTATTACCCTTTTTGGACCAAATTCATCTAACATACCCTTACTAGCTTTGTAAGCGCCATTGTATTCTGCAACTTCTTCACCCATTAAATAAATGCTTTCATCTCTGCGCATTTCTTCGCTCATGGCTTCACATATTGCTTCTCTAAACTGAACTGTTTTCATTATTTTATTTGAATTATAAAATTTGCTACGCGCAAAAATAAGGAAATATTTGTCAAATTTTCTTAATGCAATTTACAATCTGCACCTAATTTTTAACTTTAATTACTTAATCGATTTCGATAAATGTTAAAATCTTGAAAATTTATTATGCATGCATAGTATTTTTTAAAAAAAAGGCGTAATTTCGTAGGCGAAAAAAATAAGTTTAAAATTATAGTTTATGAAAATATTGGTATGTATTAGTCATGTGCCTGATACCACATCAAAAATTAATTTTGCAGACGATAATACAAAGTTTGACACAAATGGTGTTCAGTTTGTAATTAACCCTTATGACGAATTTTGTTTAACAAGGGCTATGTGGTTTAAGGAAAAACAAGGAGCATCAGTTACTGTTGTAAATGTGGGAGAATCAACTACAGAACCAACATTAAGAAAAGCTTTAGCAATTGGAGCAGATAATGCAATTAGAATAAATGCAAATCCTGTTGATGGATTACAAGTAGCTAAAGAATTAGCAGAAATTGTTAATGAAGGTGAGTATGATTTAATTCTTGCAGGTAAAGAATCTGCAGATTATAATGGTCAGATGGTTCCAGGTATGTTAGCTGCATTAACAGACTTTAATTTTGTTAATGGTTGTGTTGGTTTAGAAATTGATGGAACAAATGTAACTGCAGTTAGAGAAATAGATGGTGGTAATGAAACTTTATCAACTACTTTACCTTTGGTTGTTGGAGGTCAAAAAGGTATTGTTGAAGAAAAAGACTTAAGGATACCAAATATGAGAGGTATTATGATGGCTCGCAAAAAACCTCTTAATGTTGTAGATGCAAAAAACGTAGCAACTGTAACTACTGTTGAAACTTTTGAGAAACCAGCTCCAAAAGGTGCTGTAAAATTAGTTGATGCAGATAATGTAGATGAGTTAATCAATTTACTTCATAACGAAGCTAAAGTAATTTAAAATATAAAAGTATGTCAGTTTTAGTATATGCAGATTCAACTGAAGGAAAGTTCAAAAAAAGTGCTTTTGAGGTTGTTTCTTATGGAAATAAAGTAGCAGAACAATTAGGTACTAGCGTAGTTGTAGCTACTATAAATGCAGCAGATGTAAGTGAGTTATATAAATATGGTGCAGAAAAAGTGGTAGCAGTTTCAAATGATGCATTAAACACTTTTAATGCAAATAAATATGCTTCAGCTTTACAACAAGTAGCTGATGCAGAAAATGCTTCTGTAGTTATTGTAGATTCTAGTATAGATGGTTTATACTTAGCACCATTATTAGCTGTGAAGATGGATGCAGGTTATGCTTCTAATGTAGTTGCATTGCCAACAAATACATCACCATTTACAGTAAAAAGAAAAGCTTTTTCAAATAAAGCTTTTTCTAACACAATAATTTCTTCAGATAAAAAAGTTATTGGTTTAGCCAAAAATTCTTTTGGAGTTTATGAAATTGCTGTTTCTGGTTCATCTATAGATTTTGATGTAAATGTTACTGAATCTAATGTGAAATCAGAAAAAGTAGATAGAGTAACTGGTAAAGTAACGATTGCAGACGCAGAAGTTGTGGTTTCTGCAGGAAGAGGTTTAAAAGGTCCTGAAAATTGGGGAATGGTAGAAGAACTTGCAGATGTTCTTGGAGCAGCAACAGCTTGTTCTAAACCAGTTTCTGATTTAGGTTGGAGACCTCATGCAGAACATGTTGGTCAAACAGGTAAGCCAGTTGCTTCTAATTTATATATAGCTATTGGTATTTCTGGAGCTATTCAGCATTTGGCTGGTATTAATGCGTCTAAAGTAAAAGTTGTTATTAATACTGACCCAGAAGCACCATTTTTTAAAGCAGCTGACTATGGTATTGTTGGTGATGCTTTTGAAGTTGTTCCAAAATTAATCGAAAAATTAAAAGCTTTCAAAGCAGCTTAAATATTTTTAAATTTAAATTAAACATTAAACCACCAGATTATTTTGGTGGTTTTTTATTGATAAAAACTCTTAAAATAAAAGATGACAGTCTATTATTTTTATTAAATTGTGCCTTCTTAAAAAGACATTAATATATTAACAATTAATGTTTTTGTATGATAAAATATGAGTTTAATACAACTAACGATAAAAGGAATTTCTTACAGTCAAACACAAAGTGGAGCTTATGCTTTGGTGTTAAGTGAAATAGAAGGTTCTAGAACTTTACCAATAATAATTGGTGCTTTTGAGGCGCAATCTATTGCTATTGCTTTAGAAACTGAAATAAGACCTCCAAGACCTTTAACACACGATTTGTTTAAAACTTTTTCAGATACTTTTAAAATCAATATTAAAGAAGTAATCATACATAAATTAGTAGATGGTGTTTTCTTTTCTAGTTTGGTATGTGAAAGAGAAGGGGTAGAAGAGGTTATAGATACAAGAACTTCTGATGCTATTGCAATTGCAGTTCGCTTTAATGCTCCTATTTATACTTATGAAAATATTTTAGATAAAGCTGGTATTTATTTAAAAGTAGAAGAAGAATTAGCTATTGAGCAAAAAACAGATCCAGAAAATATTTCTCTTGAGTTCGAGGAAGTAGACAAACAAAAAAAGTCTGATTTTTCTAGCTTATCTTTAAAAGAATTAAACGAACAATTAAATAAAGCAGTTGTTGATGAAAATTATGAGCTGGCTGCAAAAATAAGAGACGAAATTAGTAAGCGCTCATAAATTTCTATATACATGAAAAAATTATTTACTTTTTTATTTGTAATTACTTCATTTGTTACCTTTTCACAAGAGTTAAATAAAGATTGGAGTTTTACTTCTGTAAAAAATGGTGCAGGAGTTGAGTTGTTTTCTATAGACAAAACAGATTTATTTTCTATAGATGGTGATAAATTTTCGTATTCTTTATTAGATAAAGATAGTTTAAAAGCATCAGGGAGTTTTATCAAGCAAAATAACCTTTTAATATTTAAATACAATCAGCCTAAAGATACAGTTAGGTATTACAATATTATATCTTTAACCGAAGATGATTTAGTAATTTCAGAAAATGATGTTATTTATTCTTTTTCTTCAGCTAAAAATCAAAATACAACAACTATTGTTGAAAAAGACGAAGCTAAGAAAGATGAATTTATTTATATAAAACCAAGTGAAGGGTTTTCTGTAAATACTTTATGGAGAGGAGTATTAGGAATGTTTGTTTTAATTTTTATTGCTTTTTTATTCAGTAAAAATAGAAAAGCAATAGATTGGAAAAGAGCTTTTTTAGGTTTGTCGCTTCAATTATTAATTGCTATTGGTGTTCTTAAAGTTCCATTTATACAAAGTATTTTTAACTTTACAGGTAAAATATTCATTGAGATTTTAAACTATACAAAAGCAGGTAGTGAGTTTTTATTTGCTGGTATGGTTGGTGATATGAATACCTTTGGTTACATTTTTGCTTTTCAAGTATTACCAACAATTATTTTCTTTTCAGCATTAACTTCTTTATTATTCTATTTAGGAGTTATTCAAAAAATAGTAAAGATCTTAGCAATTTTGTTATCTAAGTTATTAGGTATTTCTGGCATGGAAAGCTTATCTGTTGCTGGGAATATTTTTTTAGGTCAAACAGAAGCACCACTTTTAATAAAAGCTTATTTAGCTAAAATGAATAGATCTGAAATGCTTTTAGTTATGATTGGTGGTATGGCTACTGTTGCAGGAGCTGTTTTAGCTGCATATATTGGTTTTTTAGGAGGAGGTAATAAAACTTTAGAGTTGGTTTTTGCTAAACATTTATTAGCAGCATCAGTTATGGCTGCTCCAGGTGCTATTGTTATTTCTAAAATTCTATATCCACAAACAGCAAAAGTTAATACAGATGTAAAAGTATCACAAGAAAAAATAGGGTCTAACATTTTAGATGCTATTGCAAATGGTACAACAGAAGGATTAAAACTTGCAGTAAATGTGGGTGCAATGTTATTAGTATTTGTAGCTGTAATTGCAATGTTAAATGGTGTTCTAAGTGCCTTTGGTAGCTTTGAAGGTATTGAATATTTAGGTTGGTCTTTTATGTCTTTAAATGATATTATTGCAAGTACAACCTCTTATAATGAGTTATCTATTGAGTTTATTTTAGGTGCTATTTTTTCTCCATTAATGTGGTTAATAGGTGTTCCTTCATCAGATACAACAATGATGGGTCAATTACTAGGTATTAAATTAGCAGCAAGTGAATTCATTGGTTACATACAATTAGCAGAACTTAAAAATGCAGCTAATGCAATTCATCTTAATTACAATAAATCTGTAATTATGGCTACATATATGTTATGTGGTTTTGCAAACTTTGCTTCTATTGGAATTCAAATTGGAGGAATTGGTTCTTTAGCTCCAAGTCAAAGAAAAACCTTATCAGAATTTGGAATGAAAGCTTTAATTGGTGGAACAATTGCATCATTAATGTCAGCTACTATTGCAGGAATGATTATTGGTTAATAACTTCTTAATATTATTTTTAAAAGCATCATTTAAACAAAGTGATGCTTTTTTATTTTTACACAAAACAGAGAAAAGAATATGAAGCAATATCACGATTTAGTAAAACACGTTTTAGCTAACGGAAATGAAAAAGGAGATAGAACAGGTACAGGAACAAAAAGTGTTTTTGGCTATCAAATGCGATTTGATTTAAGTGAAGGTTTTCCTATGGTTACCACCAAAAAGTTACACTTAAAGTCTATTATTTATGAATTACTTTGGTTTATTAAAGGTGATACTAATATCAAATATTTACAAGAAAATGGAGTAAGAATCTGGAATGAGTGGGCAGATGATAATGGAAATTTAGGTCCTGTTTATGGTCATCAATGGCGTAATTGGAATAGTGATGAGGTAGATCAATTAAAAGAAGTAATAGAAACCCTAAAGAAAAACCCGAATTCTAGAAGAATGTTGGTTTCTGCTTGGAATCCTTCTGTACTGCCAAATACTAGTGTCTCATTTTCAGAAAACGTAGCAAATGGTAAAGCAGCTTTACCACCTTGTCACGCTTTTTTTCAGTTTTATGTAGCTGATGGTAAACTATCTTGTCAATTATATCAAAGAAGTGCAGATATTTTTTTAGGAGTTCCTTTTAATATTGCCTCATATGCTTTATTTACAATGATGGTTGCACAAGTTTGTGGCTTTGAGGCAGGTGAATTTATACACACTTTTGGTGATGCTCATATATACAATAATCATTTAGAACAACTAGAGCTTCAATTATCTAGAGATATTAGACCTTTACCTACAATGAAATTAAATAAAGAAGTAAAGCATATAGAAGACTTTACTTTTGAAGATTTTGAGCTGTTAAATTATAATCCACATCCACATATAAAAGGAGTAGTTGCAGTTTAAATAAAAAAGAGCTTTCAAAATAAATTTGAAAGCTCTTTTTACCTCTTCATAGCATTTATTTCCTATACACTTAAAACACTGTTTTCTGCACCAGCGAAATCGCTCCAAGCAAAACTATCTGCTTCTTGCTCATTTATATATTCGCCATCTACAATATATCTAAATTCATAAGAACTACCTGCGTCTAAATCAACAGTTCCTTTAAAAGATCCGTTTTTTAATTTTTTAAGCGGTGTTGCTTTATCATTCCATTCATTAAAAGTTCCTACTACATCAACATTTTTTGCTTCTTCAGCTTGTACAGTAAAAGTTACTTTACAAACTGGTTTACTTTTTAAAAATTGTTTTTTAATTGCCATAATTATTAAATTAAATTACGTTATAAATGTATACAAGAACTTATTTCACACAAACTAAATCAATTAACAATATTGAAGAATTATTAGTTTATTAAAAATGGACTATATAATATTCATTTTTATAAAAATTTAATGATATAAATTGCTAGATGTTCAAAAATATTAATAATTCTTTGTGGTTGATTTTCAGTATTTTCTGTGCGAAAACGTATTCGTTTTTCAAAAAAATCATCAATAAATAAGAGTTTTCGTCAAATATCTTCTCATTTCAATTATTTTTGCTAAAATTTTTTATAGATGATTACAATTATTGCTGCAATTGCAAAAAATAATGCATTAGGAAAAGACAACGATTTAATTTGGCATTTGCCTGAAGATTTAAAACGTTTTAAAAAACTAACTAGTGGTCATCATATTTTAATGGGTAGAAATACTTTTGAATCTATAGGTAAGCCATTACCAAATAGAACTTCTGTAATTATTACAAGAAATAAGCATTATTATAAAGATGGTTGTTTAATAGCTCATAGTCTAGAAGAAGCTTTAGAATTAGCTTCTAAAGATGAAGAAATCTTTATTATAGGGGGAGCTCAAATTTATGATTATGCTTTACAAAAAGATGTAGCAGATGCTTTAGAAATAACTTTGGTGCATAAAGAATTTGATGCAGATGTTTTTTTTCCAGAGATTGACTTATCTGTTTGGAAAGAGGTCAACAGAGAAGATTTTAAAGCTGACGAAAAAAATAAGCTAGACTATAGCTTTGTTAGATTTGAAAAGAGAGCTTAATTAATTCTACCAGTTCTAAAGCCTCCACCCAAACTCATATTGTATTTTCTTTGAGCAAATAGAAAGTAATTAAATAAAAGATAATTTACTTCATAACCATAATCTATATTTTGTTGATAATTAATAATGTTCTCGTAAATATTTGGATTAAATCTAAGTGGGTTCTGAGCCCTCTGATTCCAAGTTATCACCCAAGGTCTATTTCTACCTTCTAAGTATTCTTGTGAATAAAATCCTCTTGGTTGCGCTATAGAATTTATATAATTATTAAATCCTATATCTATAATTGTAATCTCATACTCTAAACTATCATTAGCAATAACAACAGGCTCTTCTTTTATACCATCCTTTTTTTGATTTATTGGTGAAGATCCACAAGCATATACAAGTAAACAAATAATTATAATTGCTAAAATGTTATTTAAATATTTCATAATAAAGGATTTATATTTCGATACTAAGATAATAACCGATTACAATAAAAAAAATTACAATTGAGTAAAACTAGTTGTTTAATGAGTAAACAAACTCAAATCCATAAATTTATTTTAATTAACATAGGAAATTAGTTGTTTTAACATTAATTTTAAAGTTCTAAATACTTTATTATGTTTAAAAGAATTGTACTTGTTACACTATTAGCTTTTGTTTTTTCATGTTCAGATAAAGAGTTTGTAGATAAACAGAGCTATGAAATACTTCCAGAAATTGAAAGAGCAAAAGTAAAAGATGAACTTTTAGAAGATAGATTTACAAACTTATTACCAGAGTTAATGGATAAAACTGGTTTAGATATGTGGCTTCTTATTTCTAGAGAATATAATGAAGATCCAATATTAAAAACCATGTTGCCAGCAACTTGGTTAAATGCTAGAAGAAGAACCATTATTATTTTTTATAGAGATAAAACAAAAGATACTATAGAAAGATTGGCAGTAGCAAGATATGATATTGGGAAAAGCATAAAATCGGCTTGGAATAAAGAAAAAGAACCTAACCAATGGAAAGCGTTAGAAAAGATAATAGCTGAAAGAAATCCAGAAAAAATAGGGTTAAATTATTCAACACATTTTGCATTAGCAGATGGTTTAGTAAAAACAGATTTTGATGAATTAAAAGCAAATATGCCAGAAAGTATAACATCAAAATTTGTATCTGCTGAGAAATTAGGAATTGCTTGGATAGAAACAAGAACTGAAAAAGAAATGAAGTTGTTTAGAAAACTCGTGAAAATTACACACGATATTATTGATGAAGCTTTCTCAGCAAACACAATAACTCCAGGAAAAACATCTACAGAAGATGTGGTTTGGTTTCTAAGACAAAAAGTTACAGATTTAGGTTTAGAAACTTGGTTTCATCCAACTATTGATATTCAAAGGAGTAATGAAGCATTAAAATCACACATAGAATCTTTTTCGAAAAGTAAACCCACTGAAATTATTCAAAAAGGAGATTTATTACATTGCGATTTTGGGATTACTTATATTGGTTTAAATACAGATTGCCAACAACATGCATATATTTTAAAAGATAATGAAACCGAAGTTCCTCAATTTTTAAAAGAAGCATTTAAAAAAGGAAACAGAGTACAAGACATTTTAACAGAAAATATGGTAGTTGGTAAAACAGGTAATGAAATATTATTAGCTTCTTTAGCACAAGGTAAGAAAGAAGGGTTAAGGCCATCAATTTATACACACCCTTTAGGTAAATATGGACATAGTGCAGGTACAACAATTGGTATGTGGGATTCTCAAGGAGGTGTGCCTTTTAATGGTGATTATCCTTTACAAAAAAACACAGCTTATGCTATTGAATTAAATACAACTGTTTCTATAAATGAATGGAATAAAGACATAAGAATTATGTTAGAAGAAGCAGGTTATTTTGGAGATGATACTTTCGAATACGTAAATGAGAGACAAACTGCAATAAAGCCTATCAAAACAAACTAAATGAAACATCGTTGTTTTTGGGTAACAGATAGTCAACTTTATCAAGATTATCATGATCATGAATGGGGGCAACCCGTTTTTGATGATGCAACTTTGTTTGAATTTTTAATTTTAGAAACTTTTCAAGCAGGTTTAAGTTGGATTACCATTTTAAATAAAAGAGAAAATTTTAGAAAAGCTTTTGATGATTTCAATTATCATATAATCGCAAAATATCCTGAATCTAAATACGAATCTTTACAACAAGACGCTGGAATTATAAGGAACAAACTAAAAATTAGAGGTGCAATAACCAATGCAAAGCTTTTTATAGAAATTCAACAAGAATTTGGTTCTTTTTCAAAATTCATTTGGAGTTATGTGGATGAAAAACCAATTGTAAATAATTTTCATAAAAAACAGGATGTACCTGCTATAACAGCATTGTCAGACAAAATATCTAAAGACTTGAAAAAAAGAGGTTTTAAGTTTGTTGGTTCTACAGTTGTTTATGCTTTTATGCAAGCAGTTGGTATTGTAAATGATCATACTACAGACTGTTTTAAATATCCAAGTTAATGAAGATTTTAAAAGTTCCTAAAAACGATTTAAAAAAACTAGGGTATATTTTTTTACGTAAACCAGGTGTTTTTGTTGGGTTTATTTTTATACTTTTTTTTGATGGAACCTATTTTACAGAACATTTTGTAAACTCCCAGCTCCCAATAAATATTCTAGCTTTATTAAGCTTTTTTTGGATGTATAAAAGAGCAACTAAAAGAGTTAGAAATTTAATGATATATGCTGTTTTTTTAGGTTTATTAGGAGAATGTTTTTTCTCAATCTATTTAGGCATGTATACTTACAGGTTAGAAAATGTGCCTTGGTATGTGCCTTTAGGTCATGCAGCTTTATATGGTAGAGTTTTCATTTTTAGTAAGGATACTTTAGTTAAAAAATACCACAAAGCAATAGAGCAATTATTTACAATTATTATTATTGTTTTTGCATTAGTTTATTTGGTTTTTTTCACAGATGTTTTTGGATTTGTTATGACAATAGCAGTTTTTGCGATACTTTATTTTAGACCAAAAGATAGATTGTATTTTTACACTATGTATATTATAGTTGCACTTTTAGAAATAGGAGGGACAGCTTTTGGTGCTTGGAAGTGGCCATCAATTGCTTTTGATACATTTAGTTTTTTACCAAGTAACAATCCACCAAGTGGCATTAGCCTTTTTTACTTTTTATTAGATGTTAGTTGTTTATTCGTTTATATTTTGTTTCATCAAAAAATTTGGAAACGTCATAAGTGTATAAATCAAAATTAAAAATGGCAAAAAAAGTAAAGATCCTGGTTTTGGTTACAATTCTAATAAAAACGCACAAAGTGTTTTAAAAGAAGATGGTTCTAGTAATGTAAAACATGTAAATAGAAGAAGAAATATTGGTGATTTATACACTTTTTTTATTGATATAAAATGGGGGCAATTTTTCTTGCTAATTATTTTAGTATATACTTTATTAAATATTGTTTTTGGTTTACTTTATGTAGCTATTGGTATAGAACAAATTACCAAACCAAAAGGTAATTTTTTTGAAGATTTTTTAAATGGTTTTTTCTTTAGTGCACAAACTTTAACAACTGTTGGTTATGGAGGTATAGCTCCTAAAGGAATTACAGTAAATTTTATAGCAGCTTTTGAGGCAATGATTGGGTTGTTAAGTTTTTCCTTTATAACTGGTATGTTGTATGGACGATTTTCGAAACCAAAAGCCATAATAGAATTCAGTAAGAATTTTTTAATCCGCGATTTTAAAGATGGTAAAGCCTTAATGTTTCGTTTAATGAATAGTCGAAAAACTGTAATGATAGAACCAGAGATTTCAGTTACGCTATCTATCACTAAAGAAGAAAAAAATGGAGAGTTTAAACGTAATTTTTACAAACTAAAATTAGAAAGAGAGAAAATTATGTATCTCCCTACAGTTTGGACAATTGTGCATCAAATTCATGAAGATAGCCCATTGTTTAAATATTCTAATGAAGAAATAAAAAAACTAAATGCTAATATTTATATTTTAATGAGCTATCATGAAGAGTTTTTTGCTCAAAAAGTATATCAGATAAATTCTTATTCTTTTAAAGATATTGAATATGATGTAAAGTTTATCTCAGCATCAAGTTTTGATGATTTAGGCTTTACAGTTTTAGATCATGATCTATTAAGTGAAGTAGAAAAATTAGATTAATTCCCAAAAAGTATACGAATTGCTATAAAAATGGCAATAATTATTCCTCCGTAAATTAATACGTTTTTACCTGCATTCTTGTAATACCTTTCATGATTTTTAAAATCTTTTCTGTAGCTCCAAACAATCAAAGTTGTAAAAGCTATAACAAAAAAGATGATAAAAATAATTCTACCTGTAGAAAAAAAAGCATTTAAAAACATTATATAAATTCTTAATAAGTTTTGGACTATATCTTAATTAGAAACGCTTACAGAATGAAGAGAATCTTTATATTGCTGATTGCAAAATTACAAATAAATACATTTAAAAAGTAAGATAATGAAAGATAAAATAGCTGCTGTTCACGCTTTTCACACAGCGTTTAAATTAAATATTCAAAATAAACCAACAGTAAATATTTCTCAAGATAGAAAACAACTGCGTTTTGAGTTAATGAAAGAAGAAAATGAAGAGTATTTAGAAGCAGCAAAAAATAATGATTTAGTTGAGGTAGCAGATGCTTTAGGAGACATGCTTTATATTTTGTGTGGTACCATTATAGAACATGGAATGCAAGATAAAATAGAAGAAGTTTTTAATGAAATTCAGAATTCTAATATGAGTAAATTAGGTGAGGATGGCAAGCCAATTTACAGAGAAGATGGAAAAGTATTAAAAGGGCCAAATTATTTTAAACCTAATATTGCTAAAATTTTAGAAGAATAATTTTTGTTTTTTCGCTAACTATTGCGATTATGACGTCGTTTTAATGACTTATAATCTTCCTTAGCGAAGTTAAATTAAAAGATAAGAATCAAGTTAAATTATTTTTTTACAGCGTATATTTTTTCGCTATTTTCTAGTTGCCTTGTATGTTATGCAAAGACAAAATATCTGCATAACTTACTGTATCTACTTTGATAATAATTTTAACACTAGCAATAGTAGTATCAACAATATCTTAATTCACAATAGATAAAGTTTAGTTTTGTAATACTTTTGGATCAAGTTTTTTCTGTTACCCCATTTTGGAACTACTTCTTTAAAATACCCGTCTCTATAATCAATAATTTTCTTGTTTTTGGGTACAGGCAATTTCATTGTTTCATTTTCTAAATCAAAAACTTTATTGAGTTTTTTTATATGTCTATCTGTATAACCATCATAATAATTTGAATAGTATTTTTTACTGTTTTTATTTCATCTTGACAATACATTGTAAATGCACTTAAAAACATAATAATTGTAATTGCTTTTCTCATTTTATTCTTTAATTGATGTAATTTGTATTGATCCAGATTTTAAACCTTTACCTTTTACTTTTAATGAAATATTACCTACTTCTTTTGTAGATTGAACTAAGACTACCAGCTTTCCACTAAATAGTTTCATGGTTGGTTTATGAAATAATTCTAAAGAAGTAGCATCACCATTACAAACTGCTCTAAAATTGCCTTTTCCAGTAACATCAAATTGTAGTTGATTTGTTGCAGTTGGACAAGGCACCCCATTTTTATCAACTACAGAAACTGTAACAAAAGAAATATCTTTTCCATCTGCATTAACTATTTTTCTATCTGCATCTAAAACTATTTGATAAGGTTTGCCTGCTGTTTTTATTTCTTTGCTAGCAACAGCTTTACCATCAGCATTAAAAGCAATCACTTTTAATGTTCCTGATTCGTAAATAACATCATTCCACATTAAACGATATCTGTGTTGTGGAGTTTTGTCTTTGGTCTTTTTTTGGATTCCCATACTTTTTCCGTTCACAAATAATTCTGCACTATCGTAATTGGTATATACAAAAACGGGCGTCTTTTTTCCTTCTCGTCCTTTCCAGTTCCAATGTGGTAAAATATGTAAGGTTTCCTCTTTAGTGTTCCACCTACTTCTGTATAAATAATACCTATCTTTTGGAATACCTGCCAAATCTATCATACCAAAATAAGAACTTCTAGATGGCCATTGTTCGTCATAAGGTGTAGGTTCTCCAAGATAATCAAAACCTGTCCAAACAAATTCACCTAAAACCCAAGATTTGTCATCTTGTAAAATAAAATCATCTTCAGGTAAATTAGACCAACTACAAAACTCTAAATCGTAAGAGGAACTTTGAAAATCATCATATTTTTTCATGATTCCTTGCGATACAGGAAACTTGTAAATACCTCTAGAACTTACAGTTGATGCAGTTTCAGAACCTAAAATGTATCCTTGAGGAAATTTTTCATTAGCTTCTTCATATAAATGTACTCTGTAATTTAAACCAGGAATATCCATAATAGCACCAAAACCAGAAGCCATTACTGCTTTTACTTGATCCATACCCACAGTAACAGGTCTTGTTGGGTCTTCTTTATGAAAAATATCTTGCAACCATTTTGCACGTTTTACACCTTCTGATCCCCATTGATCAGGCACTTCATTTCCAGAACTCCACATCACTATACAAGGATGATTTCTAGTAGCTCTCACTAAATTTTCAACATCTTTTTTTGCATATTCATCAAAAAATCGATTGTATCCATTTTTAACCTTTGGTTTTTTCCATTCATCAAAACTTTCTGCCAAAAATAAAAATCCCATTTCATCACATAACTCTAATTGCTCTAAAGAAGGCATATTGTGCGAACTTCTAATAGCATTTACACCCATATCTTTTAAAATAGTGAGTTGTCTTTTTAGAGCAGCTGTATTAATGGCTGTTCCTAAAGGACCTAAATCATGATGCAAGCAAACTCCTTTAAATTTTGTTAATGAATCGTTTAATAAAAATCCTTTTTTGGGAATAAACTCAATTTTTCGAACCCCAAATTTTGTTGTTATTTCATCTTTTAATTGATTGTCAATAAATAAGGAAGTTTTTGCTGTGTATAAATAAGGATTTTCAGGACTCCATAAATTGGGATTATTTATTTTTATATTTTGTTCGAATTCGTTCCCAAAAGCTTCTGAACTTTCTTGCTCAGCAATTAACCTCCCTAAATGATCGTATATTTTTGTTACTAATTTACCATGAGTTGATAATACTTTTGTTTTAATAGAAACTTTAGCAAACGCCTTTGTTACTATTGGTGTTGTTATAAAAGTACCCCAATGTTTTATACTTTGTTTTTCTTTAAATGTTAGTGTTACTTTTCTATACAAACCAGCTCCTGGATACCAACGTGAAGCAAATTCTTTATTGGTTAGTTTTACTGCTAAAAGATTGTTTCCTTCTAAAACATCTTTAGAAATATCAAAATAGAAATAGCAGTAACCATATTTCCATTCACCAATTTTTTTACCATTTAAAAAAACTTCTGGTTCACTCATAGCTCCATCAAACTGAAGTATAATTTTTTTATTGATATTATTTTTATGGATGTTAAAACTTTTACGATACCAAGCAGAACCAATATGTGGTAAAGAGCCTGTTCTACCTGTTTTTTCTGTAGGAATTTTTTCTCCATTCTGTGTGATCGCAATAATCTGTTTGTCTATTTCTTTATCAAAAGGACCATAAATTGCCCAATCATGAGGAACAGTTACATTTTGCCAATTTGTGTCATTAAACTCTATTTGAGAGGCGTTTTCTGGATTTCCTTTTTGAAATTTCCAGCCTTCAGAAAGTTCTATTACTTTTCTGTTTTGACTAAAACTTAATATAATATTAAAAAGTAAAAATATAAATATGTAGTTTTTTTTGAGCATCTTATATTGATGTTTATAGTTCGAAATTTTGTCCTTCTTCAGCAAAACGAAATCCTAGTTTATTTAGTTTTTTCCTTTCTTTACTGTTACTTTGAAGTGTTGGATTTGTATGATTAAAATGTATAAAAATTACCTTGTTTTTTGTTTCCATAGATTCATTTTTAAATAATTCGACAGTCTCTACAACAAATGGATGAGGTACTTCTGTCATGGCTCTTTTTACTTCATTCTGATTTAAAAAAGCTGCATCTAAAAAAGCATAATCTACTTGTTTTACTTCTGCTATAATGTCTTTTTTCCATTTATACCACTTATCAATATCTGGTATAAATAGTACTGATTTATTTTTACCTTCAATTTTATAACCTACAGTTTCTGAAAATTCATCTCTATGAGGCACTAAAAAAGGAGTTACTTTTATATTGTTGTTAAGCTTTATAATAGAATCGTTTTGCAAACTTTTTAGTTCAATGTTTTGTAATGTTACGAGTTGATTCCAAGGACCATTATTTTCTAAAAAAGCTTTCATTTTTGGCATTGCATATACAGGAATATCTTTCTTGCCTAAAGCTTCTCTTCCAAAATACATTAGGCCAGTATAATGTCCAATATGTGCGTGTGTTAAAAAAACACCATCTATAATAGTTGAAGTTTTTAAATGATTGTTTTCTAAATCAGCCAATTGTGTATGCATATCTGGTGTAGCTTCAAACAACCATTTTTGTTTTTCTTTTGTATCAATTAACCCTAATGAAACTACACTTTTTCTATCATTTTTCCCATTGTAATAATTTGTACAGCATTTTTTTTGACAACCAATATGTGGGTAACCTCCATCTTGTGCTATTCCTAACACTGTTATGTATTGCTTAAAATTATCTTCTTTTTTTTCTAATTCATTTTTACAAGAAATAAATACAATAAATAAAAAAGAGAAAAAGAATATGTTTTTCATGACTAAATTTTACTTTTTAAATATAAAAATTACAAATTACTTATAAATAAAAAAGCCATCTGAAAATCAGATGGCTTTATAATAAGTTTTTATATTACTATTCTGCGTCTTGTTCTAATAAATCAAAGAATTGATTTAATTTAGGCATAATAATAATTTTTGTTCTTCTGTTTTTTGCTTTATTTTCAGCAGTATCATTAGGTGCTAAAGGAACATATTGACTTCTTCCAGCAGCAATTAATCTTTCTGGTTTAACACCATATTTATATTGTAAAATTCTAGTAATAGAAGTTGCTCTTAAAGCAGATAAATCCCAGTTATCTTGAATTAAATCTCTTTTTATAGGAGTTGTATCTGTATGACCCTCTATCATTACTTCCATTTTAGGTTGGTCATTAATTACCTTAGCGATTTTTTCTAATACAGTATAAGCTTTATCAGTTACATTGTAACTACCGCTTTTAAATAATAATTTATCAGATATAGAGATAAAAACAACAGTTTTTTCAACATTAACTTCGATGTCTTTGTCTTGTATTCCGTCTGTTAAATTTTTAGTTAAATGATATTTAATAGCTAGATTTAAAGAATCTTTTTGAGTCATAGCTTTTCTAACACCATTAATGTATTTGTCTTTCTCACTTAGTTGAGAAATTACATTTTTAATGTTATCTGAAGAAGACTGAGTTAAAACAGTAAGGTTTTCTACCTGTTTTAAAGCAGTTTTCTTATCTTCTTTTAAATATTTTACTTGCTCGCCAAGAGCAAAAGCTTTAGTTTCTTGTTTTTCTTTTTCTATCAAACATTTTTGAAGATTGGTTTGTACAGCAAGAAGTTGATCTTTAGTTTGCGTATATTTTGCTTCTAAAGCAGCATATTCCTTATTAGATTTACAAGACGCAAGCGTAATCGTTAATACAAGTAGTGTGATAATTTTTTTCATTGAAACTAACATTTTGTTTATTGGACAAATTTAACAAAATCGTTAAATAAAAAGTTATTTTACAAGCTTTTTATGAAAAATTTATAGAGTATTTTTGTAAAAATTAACTTTTTTATGAAAAAAATAAAATTCAACTACCTTTTTGTTGTTTTATTCATATTTACAGCATGTAAAAATGAAATTGTAAAAAAAGATTTTACCCTAAAAGGGATGGTTTTTGGGACAACTTATAAAATCACTTATTTAAATGCAGAAGAAAATTATCAAAAAGCACTAGATAGTTTATTTTTAGATTTTAATAATTCTTTATCAACTTATATTCCTAGTTCTAATATTTCTAAAATAAATAAAGGTGATACTACTATTGTAGTAGATAACAATTTTATAGAAGTGTTTAATAAATCAAAAAAGATCTATAAACAAACCAATGGTTTTTTTGATCCAACTGTTGGTAATTTGGTCAATGCTTATGGATTTGGTCCAAAAAACAAAAAAAATGAATTAAGCCAAGAGCAAATTGCTTTAGAGATGAATTATGTTGGTTTAGATAAGGTGACATTAAAAGGTAAAAAGATTTCAAAAGAATCTCCAGAAATTTATTTAGATTTTAATTCAATTGCAAAAGGTTTTGGTATTGATGTTGTTGCTCGATTTTTAGACTCAAAAAATATTGATAATTATCTGATTGAAATTGGAGGAGAAATTAGAGCAAAAGGATTAAAAAAGAATAAAGAACCTTGGTTAATTAAATTAGTAGATCCAGCAAATGCTGATGTTAATGGAGGTTATAAGACCATTAATTTGTCAAATAAATCTATGGCAACCTCTGGTAATTATAGAAAGTTTTGGGTAAATGATTCTGGGAAAAAGTTTGTACATACAATTAATCCAAAAACTGGTTTGGCACAAGAAAGTAATTTATTGAGTGTTTCTGTTATTACTAATTTAGATTGCGCAGATGCAGATGCTTATGCAACAGCTTTTATGGCTATGGGATTAGAAGAAACCAAGAAAATTATCGAAAAAAATAAAGACTTAAAAGTTATTTTACTTTATTTTGATAGTGAAGATAAAATTACAGAATATTCTAATTATCAGTAGCTTTAAGGCTCTTTATATCTTTTTTAAAAAAACCTTTTTTTAGTATCTTTACTAAATTGAAAAAGAAAATACTATGAAGAAAAAGTTTCTACTTATACTGTGTTTGTTTACTTTTTTAACAAATTCTGCTCAATTTGAAAAGGCCATAGCTAATACTTATATTAAAAGAGCTAATAATGCTATAGCAAATGGAATAAATTATGAATTAGCTGCTAATTACTTCGAAAAAGCAATGGCTAGGTTAGATTCTATCACAGATAAAAAAATTGCTATTTTAGGATCTAGAATTTATTTTGAAATTCATCACAAACAAGAAACTTTACAAAAAAGATTAGAATATTTAAAAAAATCTCAATCTTACTTTAAGCATTATAATTTACTTACTACAAATAAAACAACAGAAGAGTATCAATTGAATATTGATGAATTGTATGTGCCATTATAGAAAGTATAGAAAAAGTTTAAGAAGAGATAAAAATTGAGAATGAATTAACTAGAATAAAAAAACTTGAAAAAAAGAAAATAGATTCTTTATCAGAGGCTTGGTACTTTAAATCTAAATTATTAAAAATTAATGTAGATACTATTTTTACTTTTTATAAAGACAACTTAGCATTGTATAAAATTGATAATTATTTTGGATTAATTAATGATGTAGGAGAAATTATTTTAGATGCTAATGAATATAAAGATGTGCTATATTTTGAAGGTTTTTTTATTTTTAAAAACATTAAAAACAATCCAACTAAATTATTATGCTTCAATTCAACGTCTAAAAGTAGTTTTGAAATACCAACAATATCTGACTTTTATAATTTATCTACTCATTTTGGGCAAGTTATGTTACCAAGAGCAAATGGTAAGTTAGTAACCTATCCTAATAATGTAGCAAAACCTTTTGTATTTGATTTAAATGAGAAAAAAATAATTGAAATTACTAACGAAAAAGAGATTTTAAAAAAACTTAGACAAAGCTGATGTTATTACTAAGTATAATAATGATGTAGAAGTAAAAATTAATAAAGAGTGGTATAGATTTGGAGGTAATTTAGGTGGTGGTTTACATCCTTTTTATGCAGAAGAAAGCTATGATTTGTTAGGTTTTTTGTGTGCTATGGAAGGTAAATTTTTAAGTGCTAAAGATGACTTTGAATTTATAGGACCTTTTTACAATAATAGATTTGAAGCTAAAAAAGGAAATAGTAGATTTTGGATAGACCAAAAAGGTGTTGAATTAAATGATACTGAAATAGAAGATAATTCTTATTTAGGAGAATCAATTATCGAAAAATTAGATGATGGAAGCTATCAAATTAAAAGAAATGGTTTTATTATTCTAAAGGATAAAAAGCTAGAAAAATTATCTGATTTTATTAATAATAATTTAAAGTAATTACTTGTAACAAATAGGTAATATTTCACCTTTCATTAAGCAAAATCGTTCTATTTGTTTTGAATCTATTTTTTTTGTGTAATCTACTTCATCAACCTTAAACCCTTCAGAACGTAACTTGTTAAAGTAATCTTTACCATAAACACGAACATGATCATATTGTCCAAAAATTTTGGCACGTTCATCTTTATCAGTTATGCTATTGTCTTCAAAAGTTACATCTCTTGATAAGTCTTGTGGTATTTGAAAAACTCCAAAACCACCTTTTTTCATTACTCTATAAAGCTCTTGCATTGCTTTAGTGTCATCTGGAATATGTTCTAATACATGGTTGCAAAAAACAACATCAAACTCATTTTCTTTAAATGGTAAATCACAAATATCTGCTTTTACATCTGCAATAGGGCTTTCTAAATCAGAGGTGATATATTCTAAGTTTTTTTGTTTTTTAAAGAGGTCTAAAAAACATTGCTCAGGGGCAATATGTAATACTTTCAATTTTTTTGTTGAGTTGAAAAAATTGGTTTCATCTTTTAAAAAAAGCCACATTAATCTGTGTCTTTCTAAAGATAAAGTAGAGGGTGATAAAGCATTTTTTCTTTGATTTCCATATCCATAAGGCAAAAATTTACGAAAAGATTTGCCATCTATGGGATCTGTGTAAGTATTGCCTTTTAAATAAAGAGCAATAATTGGACGTACAATGTAACTAGCTTTAATTAGCCATGGTCTAGGTACTGTATTTAAAATAACTTTAAATAAAGACATAGTTAAACAACCAAAGGTTCTGCTCTAAATTCGTCTTCCTCATTAGTTTCTATACCAAGAGCTTTATTGATGTATTTAAAAGTTGAAAGTAACTCAGGTTTTCCATTTACAATAGCTATATCATGCTCAAAATGAGCTGATGGTTTGCTGTCAAGAGTCGTAATTGTCCAACCATCTGCATGTTGTCTAATTTTATGAGTACCCATATTTGTCATAGGTTCAATAGCTACAACCATTCCTTCTAAAAACTTTTTTCCTCTTCCTCTTTTACCATAGTTTGGCATTTCTGGATCTTCGTGCATTTTACGTCCTAAACCATGACCAACCAATTCTCTAACCACTCCATAACCATGTTTTTCTGTAAAATTCTGAATAGCAAAACCAACATCACCAACTCTGTTGCCAGCTTTAAATTCACGAATACCAACGTATAAACTTTGTTTAGTGATTTCTAATAATTTTTTAGTTTCTTCGTCAACTTCACCAATGGCAAAAGTGTAAGCATGATCTCCATAAAAATCATTTTTTAAAGCACCACAATCTATAGAAATAATATCTCCTTCTTTTAAAGGAGTTTTATTTGGGATACCATGTACAACTTGTGAGTTTGGACTCATACAAAGTGTATTTGGGAAATCATATAAGCCTAAAAAACCAGGTATTGCACCTTGTTCTCTTATAAATTCTTCTGCAAGTTTATCTAAATACAAAGTAGAAACACCAGGTTTTACTTCTTTGGCAAGCATACCTAATGTTTTAGAAACTACTAATGCACTTTCGCGCATAATTTCTATTTCTTCTTTGGTTTTAATTTTAATCATCTTTCAAAAAATTGAAAGGCAAAGTTACTATATTTCTATAGATTTTTTCTTAAGATTACCTAAAAGGCTTACTTAGTTTTATCGTAAGAATGTTTATAAGGTTGTTGTGTTACAATTTTTAAGATATCAGCTTCCATGGTTTCTCTTGGATACTCTACAAAACGTCCTACCTCTTTACCATCTTTATAAAAAATAAAAGTTGGGACTCTTATTAAATTGAATCCTTTTTGTAAGCTATCTGGAGTTGTTTTTGTTCTATCTACACAGATTAGTTCGAGTTTATTTTCATCAAAACCAGTTTCTTCTAGAATCTTGTAAAAACGAGGAACTTCTCTTTTACTATCTCCACACCAAGTTCCCATAAAACCTTTTATTTCATATTTATTAATTTCTAGTGATAGCTTAGCAATCATTAAAGGGTCTGTTTCATACTCTTTATATCGCATTTTAAACCATCTATTAAAAATAGAATCATTTGTTAGTGAAGCTTTATTGGCAATACCTACTAAATAACCATTCTTGTCTTTTTTGGCTGTAATTTTTTGTTGAGCATTACAAGAAATAAATACGAAGAAAGTTATTAGTATATAAATTAAATTTTTCATCAGTCTTTTAGTAAAGATTTTTGAGTCATTTCTTTGGGTTGATTAACACCCATTAGCTCTAAAATAGTTGGAGCGACATCACCTAAAATACCACTATTAACTTCGATTTTATCATTGTCAATTAAGATAAAAGGAACTGGGTTTGTGGTGTGTGCAGTATGTGGTGAACCATCAGGATTCATCATTGTCTCACAATTACCATGATCTGCAATTAGTAATGTAGAATAACCATTTTTTAGACCAGTTTCTATAACATCTCTAACACAAATATCTACAGCTTCACAAGCTTTAATAGCTGCTTCCATAACTCCTGTATGACCAACCATGTCTCCATTTGCAAAATTTAAACAAACAAAATCAGCTTCTCCTTTGTTTAAGTCATCACATAGGGCATCTCTTAATTCATAAGCAGACATTTCTGGTTTTAAATCGTAAGTTGCTACTTTTGGAGAGTTTCTTAATATTCTTTTTTCTCCACTAAATGGTTCTTCTTGTCCACCAGAGAAAAAGAAAGTAACATGAGGATACTTTTCAGTTTCAGCAATTCTAATTTGTTTTTTATTGGCATTTGCTAAAACTTCACCCAAGGTATTTTTTATATTATCGTTATTGTAAATAACATTAATGTTTTTAAATGATTCATCATATAAAGTCATAGTTGTAAAATACAAGTATAACTTTTTCATATCATAATCAGGAAAATCTTGTTGAGATAATGCATTAGTTAATTCTCTTCCTCTGTCAGTTCTATAATTAAAGAAAATAACTACATCTCCTTCTTTAATTTGTGTTTTTGGTTTTTCAGCATCGTCAGTAATGATAATAGGTTTATGAAATTCATCTGTAATATTATTATCGTAATTAGAATTCATAGTTGCAATTGGGTCTGTAGTTTTTACACCTTCCGCTTTTACAACTGCATCATAAGCCTCTTTAACTCTTTCCCATCTATTGTCTCTATCCATTGCATAATAACGCCCAGTAATTGTTGCTAATTCACCAGTAGTTTTTTGCATGTATTCTTGAATATCGTTTATGAAATATGTTCCAGATTTTGGATCACAATCTCTACCATCTGTAAAAGCATGTAAAAAAACATTATCTACTTTATTTTCATCGGCAACATCTAAAATTCCTTTTAAATGATTGATGTGAGCATGAATACCACCATTAGAAACTAACCCTAATAAATGAACATTTTTATTATTTTCTTTGGCATAGTTAAATGTATCTAACAACACTTTTTCTTGGCCAAGTGTTTTTTCTTTAACAGCTTTATTAATTCTAGCTAAATTTTGATATACAATTCTTCCAGCACCTAAATTCATATGGCCAACTTCAGAATTACCCATTTGTCCTTCAGGCAAACCTACATGTTCTCCATCTGTTCTTAATTCTGCATTCGGATATTTCTCATATAAAGAATTAATAAATGGCGTCTTCGCATTATAAATTGCAGAAACTTTTGGGTCTTGTGTAATTCCCCAACCATCTAAAATCATTAAGATAACTTTCTTGTCCATTTTTTCTTGTTTGAATTGTAAAAATAAGAAAGATTTTAGGCTTTCTTTTAAAATTTTACGAAACCGATAGCGTAAATTAATATTAGCATTGCAATTGTAAAAATTATAATATTTTTTTTTAAGTCTGTACTTGTTTTCTTTTATCTCTAATCTTTTTAATTGATATTTAGAGACTTTTTTATCAAAATAAACTTCAATATTTTTTCCTTCTTTAAAATCTTTCATTTTTTTAAAGGCAGAAACTCTTTCTCTTTTATTGTGCTTAATACTGGCAATCATGTGGGCTGTAAAACTCATAGCAATATTTTATATATATGATGAAAAATATGATGAAATGTTACAATTGATGATTTGTTAATTAAAATACTGTTTAGCTTTGATATTAATTTTTAACAAGCTATAAAGCTCATTTTAATTACAAAATTCGTAATTTTACTTATAATATTTATGGTTTAATAAATGGAATCTCACTTTGAATTAAATGATGTAACAAAGAAGTTACCTAAACATTTACATAAGTTTATTGTTAGGCAACCATATGAAGAATATACTCCTCAAAATCAAGCTGTTTGGAGGTATGTGATGCGTATGAATATCGATTATTTAAGCAAGGTTGCTCACAAATCTTACATACCTGGTTTAGATAAAACAGGTATTTCTTCTGAAAGTATTCCAAAAATGGAAGGCATGAACCGAATTCTTAAAGAAATTGGCTGGGCAGCTGTTTCTGTAGATGGTTTTATTCCTCCAAATGCGTTTATGGAATTTCAAGCTTACAATGTTTTAGTGATAGCTTCTGATATGAGGACTATAAATCATATTGAATATACTCCTGCACCAGATATTATTCATGAAGCTGCAGGTCATGCCCCAATAATTGCAAATCCTGAATATGCTGAATATCTAAGACGTTTTGGAGAAATAGGTAGTAAAGCTATCTCATCTGCCAAAGATTATGAAATGTATGAAGCTATTCGTTTACTTTCAATTTTAAAAGAAAACCCAAATTCTTCTCAAAAAGAAATTGATGAAGCTCAAGAAAAAGTAGAGTGGTTGCAAGAAAATATGGGTGAGCTTTCTGAAATGGCCATGATAAGAAACTTACATTGGTGGACAGTTGAGTATGGTTTAATTGGTAGTTTAGAAACCCCAAAAATTTATGGTGCAGGATTACTTTCATCTATAGGTGAAAGTGCTTGGTGCATGCAAGAAAAAGTAAAAAAGATACCTTATTCTCTTGAAGCATCAGCAGTTAATTTTGATATTACAAAACCACAACCACAATTATTTGTGACACCAGATTTTGCATACTTAAGCTTAGTTTTAGATGAATTTGCAAACACAATGGCTTTAAGAACTGGAGGTTTAAAAGGTGTTGAAAAATTAATAGATTCTCAAAATTTGGGAACTATAGAGTTAACCACTGGTGTACAAATTTCAGGAGTTTTTGATAGAGTTATCAAATATAAAAATAACAAAGTTGCATATTTTCAAACCACAGGTTCAACAGCAATTGCAAATAGAGACAAAGAATTAATTGGTCATGGAATAAATGTTCATAAAAATGGGTTTGGTAGCCCTATTGGAAAATTAAAAGGGATTAATTTACCTATCGAAGATATGAGTCCAAGAGATTTAAAAGCTTACGGAATTTATGAAGGGGAATTTATGACATTAGAGTTTGAGAGTGGGATAATTTTAAAAGGAAAAGCTGTTACTGGCACAAGAGATTTAAGAGGTAAGATTTTAATTATCACTTTTGATGAGTGTACTATAACTTATTTTGAAGAAGTATTATTTAAACCTGAATGGGGTTTATATGATATGGCTGTTGGTAAAGAAGTCGTTTCTGCGTATGCAGGTCCTGCAGATGTTGAATCTTTTTTACATATTGGTAAAATATCTGAAACAAAAACTCATAAGATTACATACTCAGAAAGCGAAAAAATACTTTATGGTTTATACAGTAAAGTTAGAAAGATAAGAGAAGAAAATTCAATTTCAGAAGCTGAAGTTGAAGAAATTTTTAACCAGTTAAAAAGTGATTTTTCTAATGATTGGTTGTTGCATTTACAACTTTATGAATTAGCTTTGCAGAATAATTATTCAATTCAGAAAGAAATTTTAAATCATTTAGAAGTTTTAATGAAAAATGAAACTTATAAAAATTTAATTTCTAATGGATTAAACATATTAAAAGTAAAAGAACATCAACTATAAAATAAAGAAAAGATATGGGTTTGTTTGGTTTATTTAGTCAAAAAGATACAACTAACGAGATTAAAGAATATTTAGAAAATGATGCAATTATTTTAGATGTAAGAACTCAGATAGAGTGGGATGAAGGGCATAGTGAACCTGCAAAACATATAGTTTTAAATTTAATTCCGCTTAAAATTGATGAGATAAAATCTTGGAATAAACCTATAATTGCAGTTTGTAAAAGTGGTGGTAGAAGTGGACAAGCTACTCAATTTTTAAAACAAAATGGATTAGATGTAATTAATGGTGGTCCTTGGCAAAATGTAGATCAATATTTAAACTAAGTTTTTTAAAAGTCTATTTTACTTTTTTTTAAAAACTCATAAATGAGTATTCACGCATAATTTTTAGTTTTTTTTGTTCTAAATTTTCTAAAAATTGTAAATGCTTTTCTGAATTTGGGTTAAAAGGTTTGTGTAACATTCCTTTTTGTATAATATCTATTTCTTTCATTGTAGAGTTTGTTGATACATCAAACCAAGTACTCATAAATTTTTCCCAGATATAATTTATGGTTGTTTTATTTGGATGAATCATATCTTCAGCATAAAAACGATAATCTCGTAACTCATCCATCATAATTTCATAAGAAGGAAAATAATAGTTGTATTTTCTTTTATCTATTACTTGATGTATTGCTGTAATAAGATGACTTTTACTTTGTGAATTTTCTATGAAACCATCTTTTATATGTCTAACAGGAGAAACTGTAAATAATATACTTGCGTTTTTATTTATTGATTTTATTAATAAAATAATAGCTTCTAAACTTTCTGAAATAGTATCAACAGATAAAATTTCTTTTAAGAATTTTTTCTGAGGAACTTTATGACAATTAGCGACTATTTGATCGCTTTCAATATATCTATACACCCAAGAAGTACCAAGTGTTATGATTATATGACTAGCTTCTTCTAGCGTTTTTCTAGTGCTTTTAATTGACGAGTTTAAATTATCTAAAAAGTCTCTTTCGTTATTAGCACTCAAACTAGAATGAGTATCAAAAGAATGGTATTGCTCATTATTAAAAAACACATCATTTTCTGTATATTTTTTTTCATTGATAGCATTTGTAATTAGATTTTCAATCGCTATTGGATGAAACAAAATACCAAAAGGATTTTGTGTTGTTTGAAACTTATAATAATCTAATTGATTACCAATATTTTCTGAAAAACAAGAGCCTAATAAAACTATTTTTGAATTATAATTTATTAAGTTTCTAGATTCTTTTATTAATGGAATTTGAGTTTGAAGTTTCATGATAACAATTATCATGTAAAATTAAACAAATTTAATACTTCAGCAATTTTTTAGTTTTTGAAATTCCTTTGGTTTGGTAATGCACAAAATAACTTCCTTTAGGTAGATTAGAAACATCTATTTTTAGTTGATGTTCTGTAGTAGCAAAGTTTGTATTTGCAATATTTTTTATAACTGCACCTAAACTATTATACAATGTTATTTTTGTGTTTTCATTATTACCAAAAAATCTAATATTTATATAATCTGATGTTGGATTAGGAAATAAGCTAATTTCAGAATTGTATAATAATACATTTTCTGTTGATAGTGCTGCAGAACATCCATTTTTAAAAATAGGAATCGATTCAAAATCTTCAAATAATACTGTTTTTGATTCCTCTTTTGTAGCACCCAACCAATCTGTTAAAATAGTACTATAAACACTTCTAAAATCATATTGCATAGCTACTCCTTCTTTATCATCTACTTGAGTATCTATTTCAGGGCTATCACCCAATATTTGATTTTTAGCACAACTTCCAAAAACAAATAATGGAGCTGCTGTTCCATGATCTGTGCCTAAAGCTCCATTAGAACGTATTCTTCTTCCAAATTCAGAATAGGTCATTCCAATAACTTTATCTTCTATATTCAACAATTTTAAATCATCTTGAAAAGCAGCCATTGCATCAGACAATTCTTGCAATAACTCAGCATGTTTTCCAGTTTTTGTATCGCCTTCAACTACTTGATTATCATGATTATCAAAACCTCCAATCTGAACCACATAAATTTTAGTCTGTAATCCTCCAGCAATTAATTTGGCAACATTTTTTAATTTTTCTGATAAATCTGAGCCAGTATATTTTGTAGATAAATTATTACCAGTACTAGAAGCATTAGAAATTACTTCTGCATATGCATTGGTTTGGCTAATGGTATCATTTACAAAAGACAACATCTCTCCATAACAATTTCCAGGTACAGAGGTAGTGTTAGATACTAAAGCTGTTCCAGGATTATCTGTATCTTCTATTGCCATAGAAAAATTAGTATTTACACCTTGGCATGTTTCAGAAACCACTCTTCCAATTGTTAGTGCAAAAGGATGAGGATTGTTATCATTTGGATAGTTTTCTGGAAAAGAGGAATGGTTAATATCAAAAAAACGACCAATCCAACCAGATGAAATAAACTGGTTTGCTTCTGAAGCACTATTCCAAATATCTGTAGACCTAAAGTGAGATCTGTTTTGATTTGGATAACCTACATTTTGTATAACAGAAAGTTTTTCTTGTTCCCAAATTTCTTTTATTCCACGCATTGCTGGATGAAAACAAGTAGTACTATTAATATTTAGTAGTTCATTTTCTGAAATAATGATGTTAGAACGTACGCTTTGTAAATTATCATATTGATTTAAATCAAAAATAGTGTTTAACCCATCATTTCCCCCTTGTAATTGTATAAGTACTAAAACATTATCATTCTCATTAGAAAAGCTGTATTCTTTAGGTTTTTGTTGAGAAAATATAGGGAAACCACTTAGAACAATTGGTAAAGAAGCAGAAGCAATTGAGCTTAGTTTTATAAAATCTCTTCTATTTAATGTTTTTCCTTTCTTCATAAATTACATGATTTGAAATTCTGACATTTGAACCATAACTGCTATAACATCTCTTAATTTTTTATCTACTGAAAAGGCTAAAGCTGTATTTGTTGGGTCTGCTAAATAATCACTATACTCCACTGTCCACTCAAAATCTGGTAAACCAGGAATTAAAATTTCTTTTAATGCACTTACTTGTTCTGCTGTAATTGCATAATTAAACATTTCTTCTGCAAGCGTATTTATAAGAATGTTAGGGTCTGTTGCATTTGGTATTTCTGAAGCTATTTTTAAAACAGGAACTAAAGGTGGTATATTGTATTTTCTACTATCAATAACTAAATCTCCACCAGTTACTAAAATTCTACAAAAGTCTAATCTTTTTGGTAGTAAGTAGCTATTTATCCAACTTTTATAAAATAAAGGTTCTTGATAATAGGCTTTCCAACCTGCAACATCTGGGTGATGAAAAATGGATTGATTTAAATCAGTCGCAGCTAAGTAAAGTACGTAAGCAAAATCATATTGTTCTTTTATAGATGATGTTGGTGCAGAAACCTGTAAAGATTTTGTAACAGAAAACATTAAATCAATAGGGCTTTTAATCATGCAAAAGGTACTTTCAAAAAAATGTTCTGATGCAAATAATAATTTTAAAGCTGGCGCAATTTCATAGTCATTATCTCTAATAATTGTAGCTAAAGGCTCTATAATATTAGTTTCTATATCATCAGTAATTTCTGAATTTACAAACCAAATATAAAGTTGTCTCATGATAAATCTAGAGCATTCATCTTGCTCAAAAATTTTATCTATTAAATCTTTATATTCATTTTCTCCGTTTTCGGAAATAACAGTATTATTAAATCTGTGAGATAAAATTTTATCTCCTTTTGTGTGTTTATTATTTGTAAAAAATGCATCTAAGGGATCTTTAATGCCATCTCCATGTCTAATCCATCTAGCCCTCCATCCAGTAAGTACTTTTGCTATTTGAATTATATCCTCTTCAGTATAATTGGTATAATCCCCATTTCCAACAGCATCTCCTTTACCTATGGTAAAAAGTTCTAATAACTCTCTTGCATAATTTTCATTTGGCGCTTCATCATTATTTTGATTTCCACTCAAATAAATAAGCATGTTAGGATCAATAGTAATTTGTTTCGTTAGCTCTCTGAAGTTGCCTAAGGCATTTCTTCTTAAGAGATCCATGTAGTAAAATTCTCTATGTGGATTTGTGTTTTCTGAAACAAAATGATTATGCCAAAACAAAGTAAGTTTTTCTCTTATAGAAATACCAGATTCTTGCATTTGAAGAAAAGACCATGCATATAAAGACCTATTTCTAGCTCTAAAAGCACGATTTCTTTCTTTTGAAGTTGGCAAATCTGGATAAAGTGGTGCATTAACCCAAGTTTCTCCATAATTAACGTCTGGATCATTTACTTCGGTTCTTGAAGTGCCATCTAACTCGTATTTAAGAGGAGGATTTGGTAAAGGTTTTACTTCAAATAGCTTGTTTATTGTGCCTTGTAAACCTAAGGTAACACTTTCTTTTATCAAATTCGGAGTAATACCAAAAGAGCAACGTTTTAATAAATGCCTAGCATTTTTTGCATTCCATTCTCCAGTAAAAGTATCTAAGTATGGCATAGGCTAAAGGTAATGATTTTCTAAATAAAATTTAGTTTCAAAACTTTAGACCCAATTTTTAGTAAAAAGTTTAATTAATATAATCTTTTGCTTTTTCTAAAACTTTTGGAATACCTCCAGGATTTCTCCCTCCAGCAGAAGCAAAGAAAGGTTGTCCACCTCCACCTCCATGAATTAATTTACCTAGTTCTCTTACAACTTGACCTGCATTATAATTATGTGAAGCAACCAGTTTTTTTGATATGTAACAAGTTAATAATGCTTTATCTTTACTTGGTGCTGATGCAAATAAGACAAATAAGTTTTCATATTTATTACCTAAATTAAAAGCTAAATCTTTAATACCACCAGCATCTAAATCTATTTTTGTAGCTAAAAAATGAACTCCATTTATTTCTTGTATTTCATTTTCTATGTCTTTAGATAAATTAGAAGCTTTTTCTTTAAGAAGTTGTTCTACTTGTTTTTTTAATGATGCATTTTCTTCTTGTAAACTTTGAACAGCTTTAACAGGATTTTTTGTATTATTTAATAAATCTTTTACCTCATAAAGAGTTCTGTTATTATCAAAATAAAAATCTTTAACAGCATCATTTGTAATGGCTTCTATTCTTCTAATACCAGCAGCAACTGCACTTTCAGATGTAATTTTAAAATGCCAAATATCTCCTGTATTTTTTACATGTGTACCTCCACAAAGCTCAATAGAGCCTCCAAACTTAATCGCTCTAACTGTATCCCCATACTTTTCTCCAAATAAAGCCATTGCACCTTCTTCTATGGCTTGTTGCATTGGTATATTTCTTTTTTCTTCTAAAGGAAGTTTGCCAGCAATTCTTGCGTTTACAAAATTTTCTACATCTCTTAACTCTTCAACAGTAAGTTTAGAAAAATGAGAAAAATCGAAACGTAAGTATTTAGAATGGACTGCAGAACCTTTTTGCTCTACATGAGTTCCTAAAACTTCTCTTAATGCTTGATGAAGTAAATGTGTTGCTGTATGATTACACTCTGTTCTAAATCGTTGTTTTTCATCTACTACAGCTTTAAAAGTTTCATTTAGATGATTTGGTAAATTTTTGGTGAAATGAATAATTACATTATTTTCTTTTTTGGTGTCTATAATGTAATTTACATCTCCATTTTTATCTTCTAAATAACCTTTATCTCCAACTTGTCCACCACCTTCTGGATAAAAAGGCGTTAAATTAAAAACGAGTTGATACATTTCTCCATCTTTTTTAGAAGTAACTTTTCTGTACTTAGTAATTTTTATGTTTGCTTCTAAATTATCATAACCAATAAACTCTTCTTCTTCATCATTTAAAAGAATTGTCCAATCTTCTGTTGATGTTTCACTAGCAGCTCTAGATCTATTTTTTTGTTTTTGTAATTCTTCTTCAAATCCTTTTTCATCTAAAGTAAATCCTTTTTCAGATAAAATTAATGCAGTTAAATCTATAGGAAAACCATAAGTATCATATAATTCAAATGCTTTTTTACCTGATATTTCTTTAGTTTTAGAAGCATCTATGATGCCATCTAGCAATAGTAACCCTTGTTCTAAAGTTCTTAAAAAAGAAGTTTCTTCTTCTTTAATTACGTTTTCTATAAGTTGCTTTTGAGCTTTTAGTTCTGGGAAAGCTTGTCCCATTTTTTTACTTAAAATATCAACTAATCTAAAAATAAAGGGTTCCTTTTTATTAAGAAAAGTAAAGCCATATCTTACTGCTCTTCTTAAAATTCTACGAATAACATAACCAGCACCAGTATTACTTGGTAATTGTCCATCTGCAATAGAAAAAGCAACAGCTCTAACATGGTCTGAAATTACACGAATAGCAATATCTTGCTTTTCCTCTACTCTGTATTTAGTGTTAGTAATGGTTTCAATTTCTCTAATAATTGGTGTAAAAACATCTGTATCATAGTTAGATTTTACATCTTGTAATACCATACAAAGACGTTCAAAACCCATTCCTGTATCTATGTGTTTATTTGGTAAATTTTCTAAGGTACCATTTGCTTTTCTATTGTACTGCATAAAAACCAAATTCCAAATTTCAACAACTTGAGGATGATCTTCATTTACAAGAGTTTTACCATCAACTTTAACTTTTTCTTCAGGAGTTCTTATATCCACATGAATTTCAGAACAAGGTCCACAAGGTCCTTGATCTCCCATTTCCCAAAAATTATCTTTTTTATTTCCTTTTAAAATTCTGTCTTCAGCAATATATTGTTTCCAAATATCATAGGCTTCAGTGTCCATTTCTAGATTGTCACCATCATTACTGCCTTCAAAAACAGTAACATATAAAATGTCTTTATCTATTTTATAAACTTCTGTCAATAACTCCCAAGCCCAAGCAATGGCTTCTTTTTTAAAATAATCTCCAAAAGACCAGTTGCCTAACATCTCAAATAAAGTGTGATGATAAGTGTCATAACCAACTTCTTCTAAATCATTATGTTTACCAGAAACACGCAAACATTTTTGAGTATCTGCAATTCTACTCTTTTTAGGAGTTCCATTACCTAAAAAATATTCTTTAAAAGGAGCCATTCCAGAATTTACAAATAGTAATGTAGGATCATCTTTTGTAACCATAGATGCAGAAGGCACAATTAAATGTTGTTTGCTTTTAAAAAACTCTAAAAAAGTTGCTCTAATTTCTTGAGATTTCATATAAATAACCTAATTATAAAGGTGATAAATTGTTAAATTATTTTTAAAATAACCCTTAAAAAATAGGGTTATAAAACATTTTGTAACTTTGTCTGTTCTAAACAATATAATAATACTAAGCTTGCTTTTAAACAAGCACAAAAGTAGTACATTTAAAAATATGGCAAAAGTAAAATATTATTACGATGAAGAAACACTTTCTTACAGGAAGATTACTGTAAATAAAAGTGATTACTACAGACGTATACTATTTAGTTTTTTGGGGGTATTATTAATTGCTTTTTTTGGTTTTATTGGTTTTAGTCAAATTATAACATCACCCTCAGAAAGAGCTCAAAAAAGAGAGCTAGAAAATTTAAAGTTTAACTACAAACTTTTAACAAAAAGGTTAGAAGAGAGTGCAGTTATCTTAGATGAAATTCAAGAAAGAGATAATAATATTTATAGAAGTTATTTTGAAGCAAATCCAATACCAGAAGAACAGCGTAAAGCTGGTTTTGGTGGGGTTAATAGATATAAGAATTTAGAAGGTTTTGATAATTCTGAAATGATTAAAAAACTAACTAAAGAAGTAGATATTTTATCTAAACAATTGGTTGTACAATCAAAATCTTTGGATGAAATTGTTTCTTTAGCAAAGAAAAAAGAAGACATGTTGGCTTCTATACCTGCATTATTACCAGTAAAAAAAGGAGATTTTTATGTAGCTTCTGGTTATAAAATGAGAATGCATCCTATTTTGAAAATTAATAAATTTCATAAGGGAATGGATTTTACTGCGCCTAAAGGAACACCAGTTTATGCATCTGGAAATGGAGTTGTTAACTTAGCACAAAGAAGTAGTACCTTTGGTAAAGTAATTTTTGTAGACCATGGATATGGTTATAGAACCATTTATGCACATTTAAGTAAAATGGTTGTTAGAAGAGGTGCTCAAGTTAAAAGAGGAGATTTAATTGGTTATGTAGGTAATACAGGTTTATCTGTGGCACCCCATTTACATTATGAAGTTCATAAGAATGGAATAGCACTTAACCCTATTAATTTTTATTATGGAGATTTATCTTTAGATGAATTTGCAGCTTTACAAAAAGACGCAGAAGAGAGTCAATCTTACGATTAAATATGCATGTAAATTTACCAGATAAACGTTATTATAAAATAGGAGAGGTTGCAAAAGCCTTTAACCTAAATACTTCACATATTCGTTTTTGGGAGAAAGAGTTTGACATCATTAAGCCTAAGAAAAATGCTAAAGGCAATAGGTTATTTACTAAAGAAGATATCAATAACTTTAAGCTAATTTATAATCTTGTAAAAGAAAGAGGGTTTACATTAGAAGGTGCCAAAAATAAGCTTAAGAAAAATCCTGATGATATTTTTAATAACCATGAAATAATTACTCGATTAGAAGGTGTAAAAGCAGAATTGCTAAAAATCAAAAACTCTTTATAGTTTTATTTTAAAAAAAATCTTACAGTTTTAGATATTGAATCAACTCACCTTGATATATATATTATGCATGCATAGTATTTTTTAGTATATTTGATGAGATAAGAATGTTTAAAAAACAACTTATCAAACATTAAAAATCACTTAAAAATTTAATATATGTCAAAAAAGTATGTAGACTTAGAAACATTGAAATACATACTTTATGATATTCATAAATTAGAAAACTTATTATCTAGAGAAAGATTTCAAGAGCACGATTTGGAGTCTTTAGATATGTTTATAGATTCAGTTAAAGAGTTTTCTGATAGAGAATTGTATCCTTATTTTCAAGAAATGGATGCTACTCCTGCATATCATAAAGATGGAACAGTAATTGTTCATGAGCAAGTACAAAAGGTAATGCATCAATCAGGTGAAATGGGAATAATTGCTGCCTGTTTTGATTATGAAGATGGAGGTTTACAAATGCCTATTTCTGCTTTTCAAGCTGCAGTATATATTATGGATGCAGCAAATAATCATTTACCTGGTTACCCAAGTTTAACTTTAGGGGCTGCAGAATTAATTATTGAGTTCGGAAACCAAAATTTAAAAGATGCTTATGTTCCTAATATGCTCTCTGGAGTTTGGGGAGGTACTATGTGTTTAACAGAGCCACAAGCAGGTAGTTCATTATCTGATATTGTAACAAAAGCTACCCCAACAGATAAGGGTTATTATAAAATTACGGGTCAGAAAATATTTATTTCTGGGGGTGATTACAAAGAAGCAAAAAATATAGTGCATTTAGTTTTAGCTAGAATTAAAGGTGCTCCAAAAGGGACTAAAGGAATTTCTCTTTTCGTAGTTCCTAAAAATAGAATTACTGAAGATGGATCTTTAGAGTATAATGATGTAATGACAGTAGCAGATTTCCAAAAAATGGGACAAAGAGGTTATTGTACAACACATTTAGGTTTTGGAGATAAAGATGATTGTAGAGGTTGGATTGTTGGAGAAGAACACAAAGGGTTAGCTCAAATGTTTTTAATGATGAATGGAGCTAGAATTGCAGTGGGTAGAGGAGCAGCAGCAATAGCTATGGCTGCTTACAGAACGTCTTTACAGTATGCAAATGAAAGACCTCAAGGACGAAAATTATCTTCTGATGGTAAGAAAAATCCTTCTGAAAAACAAAGTCTAATCATAGAACATCCAGATGTAAGAAGAATGTTGTTATTGCAAAAAGCTATTGTTGAAGGATCTTTAAGTTTGGTGTTTTTAGCTTCAAAATATCAAGATATTTTAACAACTGCTAGCTCAGCAGAAGAGAAAGAAAAATACCATTTATTATTAGAAATGATTATTCCTATTGTAAAAACATATCCTTCAGAAGCAGGAGCAGAATCTGTAGATAATGGATTGCAAGTATTAGGAGGCTATGGATTTTGTACAGATTTTACACTACAACAATATTATAGAGACATTCGAATTTCTGCCTTGTATGAAGGTACAACTGGTATACAATCTCAAGATTTATTAGGAAGAAAAGTACCTATGCAAAATGGAAAAGCATTAGAATTATTATCTGCTGAGATTGTAAAAACAATTATTGCAGCAACCAATGATGATAATTTAAAACCATATGCTGCTATTTTAGGTGAAAAATTAGAGTTGGCTAAAAAAGTAATTGGAAAATTAATGCCTTATGCCATGAAAGGTAATTATGAGCGTTATTTGGCAGATGCAAATCTGTTTATGGAATATATGAGTATTGTTGTTTTAGGTTGGTTATGGTTAGAAATGGCTGTTGATGCAACAAACAAATTAGAAGACAAAAACAGAAGATATTCTACAACTTTTTATGAAAGTAAAATTCATACAATGAAATTTTATTTTAAATATGAAATTCCTAAAACAAATGCATTAGCAGAATCTTTAATGAGTGATGAAGAGGTTACAATAAAAACAGATAAAGAATATATTTTATAATGAATGTAAAAGAACAATTTAATCTGAAAGGTAAGGTTGCTATAATTACAGGTTCAAGCAAAGGAATTGGAAAAGCAATAGCAAAAGCTCTTGCAGAACAAGGAGCACAAGTTGTTATTTCTAGTAGAAGTCAAGAAGCTTGTGATGAAGTAGCAGCAGCTTTTACAGATGAAGGGTTAAAAGCAGTAGGAATTGCTTGTCATATAGGAAAAGAAGATCAACGTAAAAATTTGGTCAACAAAACTATTGAAGCTTTTGGGCGAATTGATATTTTGATTAATAATGCAGCAATCAATCCTGTTTTTGGCCCAATTGAAGATGTAGATCCAGAAATTTTTGATAAAATTATGGATGTAAATGTAAAAGCTCCTTGGTCTTTATCAAATTTAGTTTTACCACATTTTCAAACAAATAAAAAAGGTAGTATTATAAATATTGCCTCTGTAGAATCATTAACTCCTGGTTTTGGTTTAGGATTATACAGTACTAGCAAAGCAGCTATTTTAATGCTGACAAAAAATCAAGCTAAAGAGTGGGGTAGATATGGTGTAAATGCCAATGCAATTTGTCCTGGTTTAATTAAAACGAAGTTTAGTGCAGCACTTTGGACAAACGAAAAGATGCTAAATAAATTAGAAAAATCAATTCCAAGTGGACGAATGGGAATGCCAGAAGAAATGGTTGGTTTAGCTTGTTTGCTAGCTTCAGATGCTGGTAATTATATGACTGGAGGTGTTTATACAGCTGATGGTGGATATATGATAGCAGGATAAAAATAAAAAAACACTATTAAAATTGGAAGATAAACACCATCTTGAAGATTATTTAAAAAAACATTATATACACAGAAGTAACTGGTTAAGAGCTGCTGTACTTGGTGCTAATGATGGTATATTATCAACTGCTAGTTTAGCTATTGGAGTTGCTGCAGCAAGTAGTACAAGAGAGCCTATCATTTTAGCAACTTTTGCTGGCCTAGTTGCAGGTGCATTATCAATGGCAGCAGGTGAATATGTTTCTGTTAGTTCGCAAACAGATATTGAAAAAGCAGATATTGAAAGAGAAAGAAAAGAATTAGAAAATACACCAGAATTAGAATTAAAAATTTTGACAAAAATCTATGAAGATAGAGGTCTAAAAAAAGAAACTGCTAAACAGGTAGCAAAAGAACTAACAGATTTTGATGCTTTAGGTGCACATACAAGAGATGAATTGGGTATTAATGAAGTATCAAAAGCAAACCCAATACAAGCAGCATTAGCTTCTGGTGCATCTTTTGTTTTTGGAGGTATTTTACCATTAGCAGTAGTGTATATTTTTCCTTTAAAAACAATTGAATTATACATTTATATTTCTTCGATTTTATTTTTAATTATTTTAGGAGCTTTTGCTGCAAAAACAGGAGGAGCAAAAATTATGAATTCAATTGTAAGAATTACTTTTTGGGGAACAATTACAATGGGAATTACAGCTATATTAGGCTACATTTTTGGTGTTAATTTATAAACAAAATTATGGACTTCGAATACTCAGATAAATCAAAAGAATTACAACAAAAATTAACCATTTTTATTGAGAATCATATTGTACCAATTGAAGAGGAGTTTTTAGCTTTTCAAGCTGATAAGAATAATATGTGGAAACGATTTCCAAAAACAGAAATATTAAAACAAAAAGCTAAAGAAGCTGGGTTATGGAATTTATTTCTACCTAAAGATTATGGTGATTTAAGTCCTGGTTTAACTAATTTAGAATATGCACCTTTAGCAGAAATTATGGGAAAAAAAATCTGGATTTCAGAAATTTTTAATTGTTCTGCTCCAGATACTGGGAATATGGAAGTTTTGGCAAAATATGGTAATGACACTCAAAAAGAAGAATGGCTAAAACCTTTACTAAATGGAGAAATTAGATCTGCTTTTTTAATGACAGAACCTCAAGTGGCATCTTCAGACGCTACAAATATTGAGACTTCAATTGTTTTAGATGGTGATGAATATGTCATAAATGGAAGAAAATGGTGGTCATCAGGAGCTATGGACCCACATTGTAAAGTAGCTATTGTTATGGGTAAAACAAACCCTGAAGCACATAGACATCAACAACAAAGTATGATTTTAGTACCTATAGATACTCCAGGATTAAAAATTATACGCCCACTTTCTGTGTTAGGATTTTATGACTCACCAGAAGGACATGCAGAAATTATTTTAAATAATGTGAGAGTGCCAAAAGGTAATTTAATTCTTGGTGAAGGTAGAGGTTTCGAAATAGCTCAAGGACGTTTAGGACCTGGTAGAATACATCATTGTATGCGATTAATAGGTATGGCTCAATATGCTTTAGAATTGATGTCTAAAAGAACTTTAGAAAGAGAAACTTTTGGAAAAAAATTTTACGATTATAGTAGTATTCGTCATGAAATTGCAAAATCAGCTTGTGAAATTGAGCAAGCAAGACTATTAACTTTATCTGCAGCAGATAAAATGGATAAGGCTGGTAATAAAGAAGCAAAAGACATTATTGCTATGATAAAAATAGTAGCACCAAATATGGCTCAAAAAGTTATTGATAGAGCTATGCAAATTTTAGGAGGAAAAGGTGTTGGTCCAGATACCTATTTAGCACATTATTTTGCAATTGCTAGAATGTTACGTTTAGCAGATGGTCCAGATGAAGTACATATGTATCAACTTGGTAAAAGTTGTATAAAAAAATATGGTAAATCATGAGCAATCAAAAAGTAAGAGAGGGAGAAGAATTGCCAGAAATTCCTTTAAAAAAATATTTAAAAGAAATCAATTTAATTGAATCTATTGAAAGTGATTTAGTTGTAAAACAATTTACGCATGGATATTCCAATTTAACGTATTTGTTACAAATAGAAAATAAAGAATATGTACTAAGAAAACCACCAAAAGGAGCCATCAAAAGAGGTCATGATATGAGTCGTGAATTCAAAGTGCAAAGTGGAGTAGCTAAGGCCTTTTCTAAAGTACCTAAAATGTATGGTTTCTCTAATGATGAAAATATTCTAGGAAGTGATTTCTATATCATGGAAAAAATGGAAGGGATTATTCTTAATTATGCAGCAGCGAAATCAAGAAATATAACTTCAAATAATTATGAAACTATCGCCAATTCATGGTTAAATACATTAGTAGAATTACACAATGTGGATTATAAGTCTATAGGTTTAGAAGATTTAGGAAAACCTGAAGGCTATGTAGAAAGGCAAGTAACCAATTGGAGTAAACAATACGTAAAAGCAAAAACTGACGAATATCCAGAGGCAGAATTAGTGATGAAATGGATACAAGAAAATCAACCCATAAAATACGATCATTGTTTAATACACAATGATTTTAAATATGATAATGTTGTTTTTAAAGATGTTTCTTGGCAAGAAGTGAATGCAGTTTTAGATTGGGAAATGGCTACTTTAGGAGATCCTTTAATGGATTTAGGAACCTCTTTAGGGTATTGGACAGTAGCCACAGACCATGATTTTGTAAAACAAGGGATACCTTCTCCTACTATTTTTGAAGGTAATCCAATAAGAAGTGAAATTGCTAAAATGTATGCTGAAAAGTCAGGAAGAAATTTTGATAACCTAGTCTTTTATTATGCATTCGGATTGTTTAAAATAGCAGTAATTGCGCAACAAATCTATTTTAGATATCATAAAGGATGGACAACAGACCTACGTTTTGCAAACTTAAATAAAGCTGCTGAGTTATGCTGTAAATTAGCCTTAAAAGCTATTAAAACAAAATCTATTGACTGATGGAAATTAATAATGATAGTTTAGATGTTTTATCAAATTTCGATGAAAATACTCCAGTTTTTATGATGAACTATTTAAATTATAAGGAAGTAGTTTCATCAACAGGTAAAACAGGTAAAGAGATTTATAATGATTACATGAAAGCTGCTTTTCCTTTTTTTCAAAAGATTCAAGCTGAAATTATTTTCAAGGGAAAACCACAAGTAACAATTATAGGTCCATCTAATGAGAAATTATGGGATGAGGTTTTAATTGTAAAATATGCTAACAAAAACGAATTTTTTAAGTTGATGCAATTCAAAGAATATCCAAGAGCATTAAGAGCATCAGCATTATCAGATTCAAGATTAATATTTTGTAAATAATATGGACGTAAAAAATAAAGTAGTTATAGTTACAGGTGCAGGTTCTGGGATAGGTAAAGCAACAGCAATTCATTTTGCTAAACATGGTGCAAAAGTGGTAGTTTCTGATATTAATTTAGAAAGTGCACAAAAAGTTGTTGATGAAATTGTAACAAATTTCGGAGAAGCGCTACCTATAAAAGCAAACGTTGCAGTTTTTAAAGAGGTAGAAAATTTAGTACAGCATACAGTTGCCAATTTTGGTAAGTTAGATGTGATTGTAAATAATGCAGGAATTGGTCCTCATTTACTAAGGACACATGAGTCAACTTTAAGAGATTGGGATAGAGTAATCTCTGTAAATCAAACAGGTGTATTTTATTGTATGAAAGTAGCTTTACAACAATTTTTAGAACAAGGTTATGGTAATATTGTAAATATTGCTTCATTAGCAGGTTTAAAAGCATCACCAAATAATATTAGTTACAGTGCAAGTAAATTTGCAGTGGTTGGTATGACTAAATCTGCAGCTATGGAATATGCTACAAAAAATATTAGAATAAATGCAGTTTGTCCTGGTTATACAGAATCTGCATTATTAACTCAATTAATAAATGCAAAACCAGAAATGGATGCTATTTTAAAAAGTGTAATACCTATGAAACGTTATGGAAAAGCAGAGGAAATTGCAGATGCTGTAGTTTGGTTAGCCTCAGAAAACACAAAGTTTATTACAGGACAAACTATAACTTTAGATGGTGGAACATCTCTTTAAATTTAAAGTGTGTAAATTTGACAATCAATAAAAATCAACATAAAAAATAAAATTTAGAAATTATGAAAAAATGGTTACCGTTAATAATTATAGGTGTTATTGTCTATTTAATATACAGTTGGGGTAAAGGCTTTAATAATGAGGCAGTTGTTTTGCAAGAAGATGCAAAAACAAAATGGTCTAATGTAGAAAGTGCATATCAAAGAAGAAATGATTTAATTGGCAATTTGGTTAAAACAGTTCAAGGAGCAGCAGATTTTGAAAAAACTACATTAACAGATGTAATTAATGCAAGAGCTAAAGCAACTTCTGTTAATATTGATGCAGGTAATTTAACTGCAGAAAATATGGCTCAATTTCAACAAGCACAATCAGGTTTAACAGGGGCTTTATCTAAATTATTAGTTTCTGTAGAACGTTATCCAGAATTAAAAGCTAACCAAAACTTTTTAGAGTTACAAAGTCAATTAGAAGGAACAGAAAATCGAATAAATGTAGCAAGAGATCGTTTTAACGAAGATGTAAATAAGTACAATAAACACATCAAGGTCTTTCCAAACTCTTTATTAGCTGGTGTTTTTAATTTTGGTGAAATGTCAAGATATAAAGCAGATCCTGGTTCAGAAAAAGCCCCAGATGTAAATTTTGATTTTAATAAGAAAAAAGAATAAATGCCTTTAGTAGAAGAATTTTTAACCAAAGATGAAGAACAAGAAATTATTGAGGCTATACGAATAGCTGAAAAGAATACGTCTGGTGAAATTCGAGTTCATATAGAAGCTACAACAGATAAAGATCATTTTGAACGTGCTTTAGAGGTTTTTCATTTGTTAAAAATGTTCAACACTAAAGATGAAAATGGAGTACTGATTTATGTAGCTGTAGAAGATCATAAATTTGTGATTTATGGTGATAAAGGCATCAATAATGTGGTGGATAAAGATTTTTGGGATTCCACTAAAAATATAATGCAAAATCATTTTAAAAATACTGATTTTAAGCAAGGTTTAGTTGATGGAATTCTTAAAGCAGGTGAAGAGTTGAAAGCTCATTTTCCTTGGAGTATTGATGATGAAAACGAACTATCTAATGAGATTTCTAAAGGATAATGATAAACAAACACAAACCATATTTATTAGTTTTATTTGCGTTTTTATTTTCATTTTCGCTCTTTTCTCAGGGTTTTCAAATTCCAAAAAAACCTAAATTTCAGACCAGTGTTTATGATTATGTAAATCTTCTAAATGCAAATCAAAAATCAAATTTAGAACAAAAATTAATTCGTTATTCAGACACGACTTCAACACAGATTGTTGTTGTTGTAATTTCATCAACAGAAGGAGAAAACATTAATTATTTGGCTGCTAATTGGGGTGAAAAATGGGGAATAGGTGATGCTGAAAAAGATAATGGGGTCATCCTATTATTAGCTAAAGATGATAAGGAAATTGCTATCCAAAATGGTAAAGGAGTAGAGTATTTACTTACTGACTTTCAATCAAAGAGAATTATAGAAAGAGTTATAATACCTGAATTTAGAAAAGGAGATTTTTATGGAGGTCTAGATAAAGGTATTGATTATATTTTTAAAACACTGAAAGGCGAGTTTACAGGCTCAAGAAAACAAAAATCAAAAGACTTTGATCCAGGGATTATTGTTTTTGTGATTATAATAATTATCTTCCTTATTTTAATTTCTAGAGGTAACAAAAACAATAGAGGAGGAGGTAAAAGATACAGAAGAGGTTCTGTTGCTGATGCTATTTTAGAAACCATCATACTATCTAACGCTGGTAGAGGTGGAGGAAGTTTTGGAGGTGGCTTTGGTGGTCGTTCTTCTGGAGGTGGTTCTTTTGGAGGAGGTTCTTTTGGAGGAGGAGGAGCTTCTGGTGGCTGGTAAATAAATTTTTACTTTTTAAAATACGTTTTATAATCTACTTTATGTTTTAAAAAACTATTTTATTATCTTTTGCTGTGTAAAAATGTACTGTAGAATAACCATCTTTATAAACATCTAACCTAACAAATCCTTGAATACCATAAAAAAATACTCCTTCATTTACATTTTTAAAAAAATCATTTTAGAACCTGATCCGTTTACAATTTGAGGCAAACTATCTCTTACAATATATTGTAAACCATGTTCGTGTCCAGTAATAAAAAGAATTTTTTCATTTTCTTGAGCTATTGTTATTATTCTATTTCTTAATTCGTTGTACTTTTTATTTTGTTGATCCGTATCTGTAACACCAGATGTTTTTCTTAAAATATTTAAAGCACAACCTAAAATAGGAGTGGGTTTCATCTAGTTTTTAAAAGAATAAAATCTTCATGAGGACCATTTGTAAACATTGGGTGGTGTAATGCAACAATAGTAATTTTTCCTTGAGATTTCTTTATTTCACCTTCAAATTCTTCAAAAAATTTAGTTCTAGTTTTAATTTCACATTTATCATTAATTCCAGGATGTTTGTTCCAATTAATTACATACCAATGAGAATCTACTGCAATAATATCAATGTCTTTATTAACTTCAATTCTCTCTATTAGGCAACCATTATCTGGTTCAAAACTTTTCTTTTTTAATGCATCTTCAACTAGTTTTTCTTATTTTTTTAAACCATCTAAACCATCTAAACCATCTAAACCATCTAAACCACTATACCAATCATGATTTCCTGGAATAAACAAAGTTCTTCATGGAAATTTTTTTTACAATATCTATTTGAACATTTAGTCTATGTTTTGCAAGTTTATATAACTTGTCTTTATTATTAGGTATACCTTTTGGGTAAACATTATCTCCAAGAGAAATTAAGGTAGAATTTTTCTTAGCTTTAGTAATTTCTTTTTCTAAAAGTACAAGTGCTGAATCTTACTTATATAACTCAGAATTACCTGCATCTCCAATTAAATAAAATAAATGTAATACTTCTGATTCTTTATTTGGTTTAAAGGTGTTACCTTTTTTAACCTGCATTTTAATTGTAGCAAAAGAAATGGATATACTAGTGGTTAAATTTAAAAGAGTAATCTAGAAAATTTCATTGTATATTTTATTTGTTATAATCAATTAAATCTTTACGTGTATCTATATCTACTAGATTAGTTTTAAAAGACTCGAAAATAATACTTTTTGGTTTGTTTTTGAGTATTTCTCTTGCTCCTTTATCTCCTTTAATGATTTTTAATTCTTTAAAAAATGATTTAGGAAATAGAGCAGGTACACCAGCTTTTCCATCATAATTTGTTGCAATAATTTTTGTTTTGTGTTCATTAAACGTCTTAATTATTGATAAAAAGTATTCAGTTTCTATAGCAGGTTGATCTCCTAAAACAAATAAAACGCCATCATAATTAAGATTTTTTTTCTCAAAAAATTCTATACAAATACTAATGCTAGAGCTCAATCCTTTTTCATAGTTAATATTATCAATTACTACTGTATTATTAAAATGAATTTCTTCTAAAATTAAATCTTTATTTGCACCTAAAACACAATACGTTTCCTCTGAAATAGATTCGATTTTATCTAATGTAATTTTTAATAAAGGTTCATTGTTTATCCTTATGATCTGTTTTGCAAAACCCATTCTTTTAGATTTGCCTGCAGCCAAAATAATAATAGCAATTTTAGACATTTAAGAATTACGAATTTTATCAGTTATATTTCTTAAATAAAAAGGCTCTTTTTTTCTAATAACAGACAGTATTTCTGCAATAATAGAAATAGCAATCTCTTCAGGTGTTTGTGCTCCAATATGTAAACCAGCAGGTGTGTAAATTTGATCTAAAAATTCTTCAGATATGTCAGGTACAAACTCAAAAAGTTCATTAAATAAACGTTCTCTTCTTTTGGGTGCTCCTAAAATTCCAATGTATTTTGGACGATATTTACTAAGTTTTGTAACGTATTTTAAGTCTTGTACATAACTATGATTCATAATTACAATAGCTGTATTTTCTTCAATCCCTGAAAAAGATATAGTCTCAGGGCTTTCTCCAACAACACTTTTTGCTCCAGGAAAGTCATGTAATGTTTTAGGGTCTTTTACAGAAGTAATCACCTCAATCACCCAACCCAAATTAGCTGCTATTTTACATAACTTTACTGCATCATGCTCTCCACCTATGATAATTAATCTAAATGCAGGTTGTAGTATTTGTGTAAAACAATCGAATTCATTTTTAGAATTAATTGTAGCATCTAAAAATTGATATTGCTTATTATTTTCAAACGTTACTATAGATCCAAAATTGCCAGAAGTTTCATCTTTTTTAATAAAGTAACTTTCTATTTTTAAAGATTCTCTTTTTGAGATGGCTTTGGTAAAATCTTCTAAAAACTTTTTTTTAATAGTAAAAGGCTCTAGTAAAATATATAAAATACCTTCACAGCCTAGTCTGAATCTACCATCGTAAGTAATAATTTTAGCTGTATTGTTTTCAAAAACAGCTTTTGAACGATGAATTATTTCCTTTTCTACACAACCACCACTAACAGCACCTACAGAATTTAAATCTTCAGAAATTAACATTCTTACACCCGGCTTTCTGTAAGAAGAACCCTCTAAAAAAACAACAGAAGCCAATACATTTTTTAATCCTTTTTCTTGATTAATTAATGCTTGATTTATTATTTCTTTTAGTTCGTATATCATATAAGTTGTAGTAGATAACTAAATTACTTTTTTTATTTAAGAACTACAAGAAAGCATAGAACAACCTATTTTATTTCTAGCCCATTCAGGTCTTTTTGCAAACCATTTTTCATTTTCTGGTTGTTCTTTGTATGGTTTTTTTAGCAATTGGTATAATTCATCAATTAATTTGTAATCACCCTTATTTGCATCATCTATTGCTAATTGTGCCATGTAATTTCTTAAAATATATTTAGGGTTAACAGCATCCATTTTTTCTTTTCTTTCTAGATGAGTTAAATTTTCTTTTTCTAATCTGTTTTGATATTTTAAAAACCAATTATTCCAAGATATTTTAATTTCTTCAGCAATATGATTAACATCATAAAAAGCATTTTCAATTAATTCAAGAGCAACATTAGCTTTTTTAAAATTACTTAAAACTCTAAAGAAAATAGTCATATCTGTTTCTGTTAATTGCAAATTATCTTCTAAGTTATGAATCAGCTCAATGTCACTTTCATCATTATTAAAAAGTCCTAATTTAGACTTCATCATCTGTAATGATTTATTTTCAAAATCAATTTTATATTGGTTTAAAATATCTTGTAAAGGTTTTGCATCTTCAATTAATGGGTATAATGCATTTGCTAGTTGATATAAATTCCATAAACCAATGTTAGGTTGATTACCATATCTATATCTTTTGTTTTGTCTGTCTGTGGTATTGGGTGTCCAACCAAAATCGAAACCTTCTAACCATCCATAAGGTCCATAATCTATGGTTAAACCTAAAATAGACATGTTATCTGTATTCATAACTCCATGAACAAAACCAACTCTTTGCCAATGAATAATCATATCTAAAGTACGTTCAGAAACCTCCTTAAAAAAAATGACATATGTTTCTTTTGATGGATTCCCCAGATGAGAAAAATGATGCCTTATTGTATAATCAGTTAAGATTTTTAAATTTTTTACATCATTTCTAGCAGCAAAAATTTCAAAGTTTCCAAAACGTAAAAAAGATGGTGATATTCTAGAAACTATAGCTCCTTTTTCATAAGCTGGATTTCCATTATACATAACATCTCGTAAAACTTCATCGCCAGTTAAACTTAAAGAAAATGATCTTGTTGTAGGTACACCAAGGTGAAACATAGCTTCTGCACATAAATATTCTCTTATAGATGATCGTAAAACAGCTAAACCATCTGCAGACCTAGAATAAGGAGTTTCACCTGCGCCTTTTAATTGTACTTTCCAGTTTTTGTTATTGTGTTCAACTTCAAATAAATTGATAGCTCTTCCATCACCTAATTGTCCTGCCCATTTACCAAATTGATGACCTGCATAACACATGGCATATGGCTTTGTGTTTGGATATATTTTATTACCAGTAACAATATCTTTAAAGAATTCAGATTTTAAATCATCTGCAGAAAGATCTAATTCATTTGCTATCTCAATTGATGTATGAATAACTTTTGGATCTTTTGTTTTTTTTGGATTTACATAAGAAAAAACAGCTTCAATAACTTGTCTTCTTGAGTTTTCAAGAATTGGATCTGAAGGTAATTCTTTTGTAAAATTGTTTTTGATGTTTAAAATCATGCTAGTTTATCTGAATGTAGCTTCCTTAACTTAGAAAGTTTTGGTTCTATAACGTAAGTACAATAACCATAACCAATATTGTTTTTATAAAAATCTTGATGTTCTTGTTCAGCTTCATAAAAAATAGGTAACTCACTTGTTTCTGTAACAATTTTATCATTAAAATAAGATTGTAATTGTGATAAAACCTCTTTTGCTATTCTATTTTGATTTTCATCATGATAAAAAATTACTGATCTGTATTGTGTACCTCTATCTGCACCTTGTCTGTTTAGTGTTGTAGGATCATGAGTAGTCATAAAAATGACTAAAATATCTTGATAAGAAATTATATCTGCATCAAATGTTATTTGAATAACTTCTGCATGACCAGTTAAACCAGAACAAATTTCTCTGTACGTAGGTTTGCCTGGTGCATTACCACCTGCATAACCAGAAATTACTTTTTCTACTCCTTTTACTTCTTGAAACACAGCTTCTGTGCACCAAAAACAGCCTCCACCAACTGTAGCAACTTTTAGGTTATTCATCTGTCTTATCTAAAACCATTGATTCTGAATTAATACAATAACGTAAACCACTTGGTTCTGGTCCATCAGGAAAAACATGACCCAAATGAGCATCACAAGTATTACAAAGTACTTCAACTCTAACCATACCAAAAGAAATATCTTTATGGTACTTTATAGCATTTTCTTGAATTGGTTGTGTAAAACTTGGCCAGCCAGAACTAGAGTCAAATTTTATGGTAGAGTCAAATAGAGGAGAATTGCAACAAACGCAATTGTATTGGCCTTCATCATAAATAGAACATAGTACACCAGAATGTGGTCTTTCTGTTCCTTTTAATCTACTAATTCTAAATTGTTCTGTTGTTAAAATAGCTTTCCATTCCTCTTCAGATTTCTCTACTCTATTATCTGGAGTTGGGTTTCCTTTTTCAATGAAATTGATGATGTTTTTCCAAGTTAGCATATAATATATCTTTTTTTTAAGTAGTTATTTTCTTTCTGTTTAGACGAAAAAATATTTATTAACTTATAATAAGAATTTTTTCATAATTGCTGAAAGTATCCTATAAATTTACGACAAAAATCAAATAAAAAGAAACCACAATTATTTGTTTATTTTTCTAAAAAAGATATAGATATAGGTGCTCTTTTGAAGTTTATTTTTAAAAATGAGTAAAAACCTTTTTTAAAGAGATGTTTAGTTGTATAGGTAACTAAATTTTTTTTTAAGGCATTTGATTCTATAATGCTCATTTTTGATTTATAAAAATTCACAAAATTGTATTTTGCTAATTGAATTTGATGTTTATTACTTACTTGAAGTAGGTTGAAATTTAAAAAAAAATCTATTTCTGTCTAAAATAAATGGTAATGGGAACTCCAGAAAAATCATACATTTCTCTTAGTTTGTTTTCTACAAATCTTTTATATGGATCTTTTACATACTGAGGTAAATTACAAAAAAAAGCAAATTGTGGAGTAGGAGTAGGTAATTGCATGCAATATTTAATTTTTACAAACTTACCTTTTATTGCTGGTGGTGGGTAGCTTTTTACAATTTCTAAAACAGTGTCATTTAGCTTACTTGTTGCAATTCTGTTTTTTCTGTTTTCAAAAACTTGAACAGCTGTTTCTATAGCTTTAAATAAACGTTGTTTGGTTAAAGCAGAAATAAAAATGATAGGCACATCTGTAAAAGGTTCAATCTGTTTTCTTACTCTTGCTTCAAAATCACGCATTGTATTAGTTTCTTTCTCAATTAAATCCCATTTATTAATTAAGATTACAATACCTTTTCTGTTTTTTTCGGCTAACCAAAAAATCTTTTCATCTTGGCCTTCAAAACCACGAGTTGCATCAACAACTAAAATAATAACGTCAGAATATTCGATAGTTCTAACTGCACGCATAACAGAATAAAATTCCAAATCTTCTTTAACTTTAGATTTTTTACGTATTCCTGCAGTATCTACTAAATTAAAATCGAAACCAAATCTATTATACTTTGTATCTATAGAATCTCTAGTTGTACCTGCTATATTGGTAACAATATTTCTGTCTTCACCAATTAACGCATTTATAAACGATGATTTACCTGCATTTGGTCTACCAACAACAGCAAATCTTGGAAGCTCATCTTTTTCTAAATCTACTTCTTCTGGTTCAGCTAATTTTTCTGCTACAGCATCTAATAAATCTCCTGTACCACTCCCATTTATTGATGATATTGTATGATAATCGCCTAAACCTAAGTTGTAAAATTCAACTGCATCTGCAGCTCTCATTGCATTATCAACTTTGTTTACGGCTATGAAAATTGGTTTTTTTACCTTTCTTAATAGGTTTGCTACTTCTGCATCCATAGGTGTTATACCATCTTCTACATCTACAACAAAAATAATAATGTCAGCTTCATCAATTGCTAAAGCAACTTGTTTTCTAATTTCTTCTTCAAAAATATCATCAGATCCAATAGTGTAACCCCCAGTATCTATTACAGAGAATTCTTTACCATTCCAATCCGATTTTCCATAATGCCTATCTCTAGTAACACCACTTACAGCGTCAACAATAGCCTCTCTTCTTTGTACAAGTCTGTTAAATAAAGTAGACTTTCCAACATTTGGTCTTCCAACAATGGCAACAATACTATTCATTTTAAGATGAAATTTTTTGCAAAGATACAATTTACTAAAGGATAATTAATTGTAATTTTAATGTGTATTTTTTTTTGTTTGTTCCAAAATATACTATAATTATGTTAGTAAAAAAAGAAATAATGAGGTTCATTTAAGACCTAGATTTTCAATAGCTATAGATGAGAATTCAGAAAAACTGCTTCAAAGAATAACTAATTATTTAAATAAACACCATTGTGTGTATAAAGTAAAATAGTTGATGGTCATGTGTTTTTAGATATCCCTGAAAGTAAAAGTCATTTTTGATCACCTCAATTACGTCTATAAGTTATTAAAGAAAGTGACAATTCATCAACTTTAAAAGGTTTATTTGGCCCAAAACCACAAGTTTGGACATTGTTTATGTTTGTTCATTTTATAATTGGTATTACTTTTCTAGCTTTTCGTGTTTTATTATTTACTCGAATATCTTTAAGTGAGTCTATTTTCTTTCCATTAGTCATGGTTGTAGTATTGCCTTTAGTTCAGATTTTACTCTATTTTTAGGTAAAATAGGAAAAGATACTGGAAGAAAACAAATGAAAGAATTACATGAATTTATTCTATCTATTATAGATAGTCATTAATCTTTATAACCAAATCGTTTCAATTGATCTTTATCACTTCTCCAGTTTTTATTTACTTTAACATATAGTTCTATAAATACTTTTTTCTGAAAAAATCGTTCTAAATCTTTTCTTGCTTCTGCACCAACTCTTTTTATGGCAGTTCCTTTATGCCCTATAATAATACCTTTTTGAGTATCTCTTTCTACCATAATAATAGATCGAATTCTTATTATAGAATCTTCTTCTATAAAGCTTTCTGTTTCGACTTCAACTGAATAAGGAATTTCTTTTTTGTAATGAGTTAATATTTTTTCTCTAATTTTTTCATTTACAAAAAATCGTTCAGATTTATCTGTTAGTTGATCTTTTGGATAAAAAGGTGGACCTTCTGGAAGTAATTCAATTATTTTGTAAAAAACAGCTTCTACATTAAATTTTTCTAAAGCAGATATCACATAAACAAAAGAATTTGGAACTTTTTCTCTCCAATATTTTATTTTTTCATCAACTTCTTCTTTTGTTGATTTATCAATTTTATTTAACAATAAAATAACAGGTATTTTACTGTGAATAATCTTATTAAAAAATGCCTCATTTTTTAATTCTTTTTCACCTACTTCTACCATGTAAATTAATACATCAGCATCATCAAATGCAGATTTTACAAAATCCATCATAGATGTTTGTAATTCGTATGCTGGTTTTATGATTCCTGGAGTGTCAGAAAATATGATCTGATATTCTTCATGGTTAACAATTCCTAAGATTCTGTGTCTTGTAGTTTGTGCTTTTGAAGTTATAATTGATAGTTTTTCACCAACCAATGCATTCATTAATGTTGATTTTCCAACATTTGGATTCCCTATAATATTTACAAAACCTGCTTTGTGTAACATTTTACAAAGATACTTTGTTTATTGAATTAGCTTAAATTAAATTTAATAAAAATAATTAGTTTAAAGTTTGGAAATTGTTTTTAATGTATAATATAATTGTTATGCAAATCGCGGAATAGAACACTAGGTAGCTCCTCACGATCATAACACTCCTTACCATTCACTTTTAATCACTTTAATTAATGGTAATCAATCAGTTAATATATATATAGCACTGCTTGTGTTATACTTGTTAGATTCCTATATTAGATAAAATACGATTATCCAAAGACGTTAGCCTTCAATAGTTTTTCTTCTTCTAAGTCCAATAAAAGATATTTAATAAAAATTAAATACAGATAATTAAGCACGTTTTCGATTTGGAGTGGGAGCTAATTTTTCAAAATGAAGTCAAGCAGATTTTGTATTGGTTGAATGGGGTAAAGAAGAAACAAGCCAACAGATTGAACGACCTCCAATCCAGCAAAAGTTTTACTTATCTTTGCAACAGAGGGTTTTGTAAATGCTATGGATGCTTTTAATGGGAAGTGAACTATATCATGGTAAAAATAAAATTATATAAATAAAAAAAGCCTCGAAAATTCGAGACTTTTTTTATTATCTTTTCCATTTGTAATTTTCCCTTTATTTTTAAAATTAAATCAATGTGTAATTTTACAAACTATTTAGATGTAAGAGCCAGTTTTTTAAGTAAAAAAGGTAGTTGAACTGAAAAACTGTTTTATTAAGATGTTATTTATGGTGATATGCAGGTTCAAACATTAAAGAAAAATCTTTGAATTTTTGAATAGAGTTTAAATACAAAAAGTAGCTATTTTAGAACCTTTAAAAGATGTGTTATAGAAGTTTGTAGATTAAATTTTACCCGTTTTAACTTAAACTGAAAAAAGATATAAGTAAGAGTACACTATATAACAGCATTTTATTTCTTTAATTATGCTTGTATGCTATTCTTATTAAACTACTTTCAATTCTGAGAAGTTAAAAAAAATATTTTTGTGTAGCGCTACTCATCAACTCTACAGATAATAATTTGTTTATAATATACTGAGCGTATAATAGATTCATGAAGTTTAGTGCTTAAAAACCCTTTTATTCGTTTGGTTTAATTAGTAAAAAAACCAAAAAAACCAAAAAAACAAAAAAAACAAAACTCTTAAATAATATAAATTAATATTTTAGTGATTTATAATATATCAAAAAAAATGATTTTTAAGCAACTACTTTTAATTTTAACTCTTTTAATACAAATTTCACCAAAAATTTTTTTAGATGATAACGGCATTACTATAAAATGTAATGCAAATGCTAAAGTTGGAGAAACTTATACTTTTAACAATACTTCTTACTTAATAGTTGATAACCATCTATTAAAAAAAATGGTAAAAAACAACGAGTCTTTAGAAAATATTGTTACTACTTATGTTACTGATATGAGTTTTCTTTTTTTTAAGAAAAAAAAATTTAACGATAATATAAGTCATTGGGATGTTTCTAATGTTACCAATATGACTTGGATGTTTGGTTTTTGTGAAGAATTTAATGGGGATATTAGTAATTGGAATACAAAAAACGTAGAGTTTTTTAACGACATGTTTCATGGTACAAAAAGTTTTAATACAGACTTATCTAAGTGGAATGTTAGTAAAGGTATACTATTTAATGGTATGTTTTTTGAAAGTTTTTTTAATAAAGATATTAATTCTTGGGATGTTTCTAATGCTACTAATTTGAGTGGTATGTTTGATAATGCTTTGAACTTTAATAAACCTTTATCGAATTGGGATGTTTCTAATGTTAAATTAATGGGTGGTATGTTTGCTGAAGCCATTAATTTTAATCAAGATATAAGCATGTGGGATGTAAGTAAAGTTACAGACATGACAAATATGTTTAGAAATGCTGTTAAATTTGAACAAGATTTATCATCTTGGTCACCAAGAATTTACACTACTCCAAAAAATTTTAATTTCAATAGCTCTGTTATAGGACCAGAATTTAAAAAATCTACAAACATTTATTTACCTATAATTATTACAGCAATAATTTTTATGCTAATTTTTTCTTATTCAATTTATCGTTTTAAGAAAAAAGAGGAATTTACAGAGTACAACAGCATTATTAAGAAACTATTATACAATTATAAAAAGAATGATCATTACTTAACAAAAAATGATTTGGATGAGATATTTGAAATTAAGCATTTAGAATATGAAAAACAGAAAGCCAAAAGATCTTCTTTAATTAAAAATCTTAATAATTACAAACCTGAATTAATTAAAAGGATTAGAGATCCAAAAGATAAACGGTCTTTTTTGTATAAAATAAATTGTTAACCTTAAATGCTAAAATTTAAATAATTATTAAATTAGATTTGAAATAATAAGTTTTTTAGGTAAAACACCTTTTTTACTTAATTAAAATATCAAGTTGAAATAATTTTTTTTAATTTTTAATAAAAAATTTTACACAACTGAAAAATAAATTATTAGGTTACTATAACATCTTTAAACCAAATTATTCCAGTTTCAAATTAGGAGGTGTTCAAGTTAGAGGAAAAAACGCTGCTTCGTTTCAAATGATCTATATGTTGGTCATTCTCTTTGTTAATTTCATTAAAGTATTTTGGCACATTTTTATCTCTATTTTGTGGTTCGGATTTTTAAGTTTAAAATGGTTGATAGATTTTACGATTGGTTTTTTCAAAGGTTTTAGAGATTGATTCTTACTAATTCAGTAATATTGATGATAATAGATTTGTTTGAAATTCACAAAAATAGACATCGAGTCTGTGTTAGATTTTTGTGCTACAAAATCCTATGAATTACCATTAAATGCAGGTTTTGTGTTTGAGCTAAAAACATCTTCCTTTTTTTAAATAATATTCAAATAAACCTTGCAAAACTTAAAAACTATCGTATATTTGTAATCCAAATCGCGGGATAGAGCAGTAGGTAGCTCGTCGGGCTCATAACCCGAAGGTCACTGGTTCGAGTCCAGTTCCCGCTACTAAGAAGCAATCGAAATGGTTGCTTTTTTTTGCTTTAAACTCAAGTGTATAAGGGGTTTAAGGCATCCTCGTCTTCGTGATTTACTTAACTTTATTAATTCACTGACATGGGTTAATAATCACAAATATATCGAAAATGTGCTGATAATTGGCAAAAACTGGCAGTAAAACTGGCAGTAAAACATTAGTTTCTGTAAAAAAAAACGCTAAAAAATCGAAATAAAACCTAAAAAAAACAACACCCCCTATCTAAAAAAAATCGACTTTCCGTTTTGCCTCGTTATCGTCAAATGTATACATAACCTTTTTGCTACACGTATCTGATGAATTTTTTCGACATCAAACCATATTTTTGACCGTGTCGTTTTTTTTTCGTCCCTAAGATACCATTAAAAAAAAAGTAACCGTCCCTAAAATACCAACTAAAAAAGTAAAAAAACACTAAATAGTGTCGAAAATCGACACGGGTGTGTCGAAAATAAAGTAAAATCGACACGTCTTAAATTATTGATTATCAGTATTCTAAGTACTAGTAGTGTCGGAATGTCGATTTTTATTCTATTCTAAGAAAAAAAAATAAATAATAATAATACATTATATATATATATATATATAGGGAAAAGCATCATAAAATAAATTTTCGACACGACTATAAATTGTTACAACACTAGCATTTAGTATAATGGTTTATAAGGGGTTTTAGGGTGGTTTTAATGGGGTTTAATTTACGAGCAAGTATTATATACATTTATGTGTTTAGTTCCTTAAAGCCAATAAAAACAGGTTTAAAAACGTTTTAGGGTTTTATGGTTTAAAAACTAAATTCTTATATATCTCTTCAGGTTTCTTTCTTTTGGTTAATCTATTAAACTCTTTAACTTTTTGTTGCTTTAATCCTGAAACTAAAACCTTGTCTTCTATTTGGTCTAAAGCGCTTAATTCACCTTCTAAACTAATAATTTTTATTATATAAAGAAACTGATCCTTATTAAGTTTAGGCACATCAAACACTTTAATTCTGTTTGTGAAATATTCTTTGTGTGTCATAAACTTAAAGTGTTAATAAATACGAATTATAATTATTAGTCTTAACTAATCTTAATGTAATGTATTAAATTTTAACTCTACTACTTTGATTTTTAGTAAGCTATTAATTTTTTTTTTAAATTTGATTTTAAACGAATTATAATTCAAAAATAAACACACTATGAGAATCTTACATATTCTTTTTATTTTATTAGTACCATCGTTATTTTATGCTCAAGGAAGAAAACCACAAAACGATCAATTCAATTTCGTTCCTGGAAAATTTATTGTTAAGCTTAAGGATAATGTTAAAACTAAGATATCATTTAATTCTCAAGGAAAAGGAACTGCTAACATAAATATTGGTAATCTTTTAGAAATTAAAAGTAAAATAAAAAAAACAAATATTTTATTTTCAGAAAAAACAATTAACAGAAGCATCCAATTAAAAAAAAACGCACAGTATTCTTATAAAATAAAAAATCTTAAAACTCTAAAAAATATATTTTTAATTGAACTAGATGATGATAAGGAAGATATCTTAAGCTTAATTGAAGAATTAAAACAAAATGATAAAGTAGAATACGCAGAACCTAATTATAATTTCAGTATTAATGATTTTGAAATTAATTCTGATATTATTTATGATAAAGATATACGACTGTCAT
>Ga0228622_1000090_pt1 | contig 69725 bp, 57 predicted proteins | sample 26DmetaG_FD_186035 | JGI IMG/M metagenome (GOLD analysis project Ga0228622, IMG submission 186035) | Seawater microbial communities from Monterey Bay, California, United States - 26D | ecosystem: Environmental > Aquatic > Marine > Coastal | place: USA: California | collected 2016-10-01
TTCTATCATTACCAATGATACCATAACTAGCTCTTAATTTTAAAAAGCTAATTAATTTTGAATCTTTTAAGAAGTCTTCTTCTGAAGCCACCCAACCCACAGATGCAGTTGGAAAATAACCAAACTTATTTTTTGGTCCAAAGTTAGAAGAACCATCACGTCTAATTACTGCAGAGAATAAATATTTACCATCATAAGCATATTGAAGTCTTGCAAAATATGAAAGTAATCTACTATCAAAGCTTAAATTAGAACCATTATTATTATTTCTAAATATCTCTAAACCATTTCCGTTTAAAACAGGAGCTCCTAAAACAACATCATTTAAATTAGTTCCTGTTGCATTACTTGTTAAAATAGTTTCAAATCTTCCTGTAGTTTTAAATACAGATGTACCAATCATTGCTTTAACATCATGTACATCTTTATATACTCTTTCATATTTTAAGAAAGCATCAAATGTATAATCAAAAAAGCTTTGCTTAAAGTCCACGAAAGTAGATTGATCTACATTAAAGACACTACCATTACCATAACTAAATATTTGATTAAATGTGTTTGCATTAGAAACTGAGTAATTAGCTTGGAATCTAGTTTCTGCTGAGAAATAATCTAAAAATTTATAATTTAAACCATAACTACCAGAAATCTTGTTAACCCAAGTTCTGTTTTGTGCTTGATCTACTTGTGCTAAAGGGTTAGCAACTTCTATACCTGTTCCAGTTACAGGAGGTTGAGAAAAATCTCCATTTGCATCAAATACTGGAGTTGTAGGAGGCATATTAACTGCATTAAACAAAACAGAACCTAATGTATTTTCGATTAAGTTCTTTTTATTTGTGTTTGTATAAATTGTTGAAGATGTAAATTTTAGATTTTCTAAAATATCTGTATTAAAGTTGAATCTTGCATTTCTTCTATTGAAATTAGATTTTGCTCCTCCAACAATACCATCTTGACTAAGAACAGATAAACCTAATGAGTATGTAGATTTTTCAGTTCCTTTATTTAATGAGTAATCTATACTGTAAGTTGGCGCAGTTTCAAAAGCTTGGTCTTGCCAATTAGTACCTTGACCTATACCAGTTATGTTAGGAAATGGTAAAGATTCTCCATTTGCAGCAAAAGCTTCATTTGCTAATAAAGCATATTCTGTAGCATTTAATAATGGAATTTTTCTTGTAGTTTGTTGCAAACCACCTTCTATATTAAGCATTGATTTAAATTCAGTATTTTTTCTACCATTTTTAGTAGTTACTAAAATTACACCATTTGCAGCACGAACACCATAAATACCAGCTGCAGCATCTTTTAATATGTTAATAGATTCAATATCTGATGGGTTAACAACACTTAAATCTTCAATAACCCTACCATCTAATAAAATTAATGGTCTACTATCTCCATTTGTAGAAACCCCTCTAATTCTAATATTAGAAGCAGCACCTGGAGAACCAGAGTTTTGAGTAATGTTAACACCAGCAACCTGACCTTGAAGAGCCTGCTCAATTCGAGTTGGTTTTAAATCTTCAATAGTTGCACTACCAACAACAGTAACTGCACCAGTTACTTCTTTTTTAGTTTGTGTACCATAACCAATAACTACAATCTCATCTAGAGTTTCTGCAGATTCAGATAATGACACATTAATAGTTGATTCATTTACAACTACTTCTTTCTTTTGGTATCCTAAATAATTAAAAACTAAAGTAGCTCCTTTGTCAACCTTTATAGAATAAAGACCATCAAAATCAGTTTCAGTTCCTAAAGTGGTACCCTTAATACTAATACTTACCCCTGGTAAAACTTCGCCAGTTGTAGCATCTTTTACAACTCCTGTAACATTTAATGTTTGACCTATAGAAGTTATAGTAAACAAAAAAGTTAAGAGTAATAGATTTACATTTTTTCTCATGAAAAGAATTTTAATTATAGTTATGGTAAATTTAGAAGTAATAATTTATCATAATCACAAAAAAACCCTCAACAAAAAACATACATCCATAAATTATTAGCAAAACCCTTGCTAAGTCAAAGGTTAAGTAAATGTTAAATTAAAATAAAATCGACGTAAACAGAATTATGTTGTGGTATTGTATAGTTAAAAATAAGCTTTGTTTAGTTAATTAGATATTTATGATGTAGTCTGTAAGATTTTCATCATGATCTAATTTCATCTTTTTACGTAGTCTATATCTCTTAACTTCCACACTTCTTGGAGATATATTTAAAAGTGGAGCAATTTCTTTAGAAGATAGATTTAAACGCAAATAAGCACATAATCTTAAATCGTTAGGAGTTAATTTTGAGTGAATTGCCCTTATTTTCTTAATAAAGTTCTTATCTGCATTATTAAATGCTTCTTGAAACATTTTCCAGTCGTCTGTATTATTAAGATTCTTATCTATAATTTTAATTACTTTTTCAATACTGTTTTTACCTCCAGAATTTAATTCGCTCTTTATTGAATTTAAAAATTCGTTCTTCTTAATCATACTCATTGTAGAGGTAGCTAATTCTCTATTTTTACTTTCTATATCGTTTTTAAGCTTCTCATTATTAATTTTTATTATCTTTTGAGTGTTTTCTAACTCTTTTAATTCTAATTCTTTTTGCTTAGAGTCTAGTAGTTTTTCTCGTTGATTCTTATAGTATTTTCTTGAAACAAAATGTAATGTAATCAGTAAAAACAAGAATAGAATAATATATAATATTCTAAAATATATAGAAAAATACCAAGGTTGTTTAATAGTAAAAGTATATTTAGCTATATTATCACTTGTTTTATTATCTATAAAAGCTTTTACTTTAAATACGTAATCTCCTGGAGGTAAATTTTCAAACAAAATAGAATTTGATTCCTTTTTTGTTGTCCATTTTTCATTAAAACCTTCTAAAATATATTGGTAATCTATAGAAGCAGTTTTTGTATAATTAGATACACTATATAAAAAGCTTATATTATTTTGATTATATTCGAATGTAGGTGACTCTAATAAAGTTACAAAAGTCTTATTATCATCTAGTTTATTATTTAAAACTGTATTTATTGTAATATTAAAATCTAAAGGAGTAGATATTTTATCTAAATCTACAATTAAATATCCATTTGAAGTGCCTATTAAATATTTTTTATCACTAATACTAATAATATTTTCGTAACCAGAAGCTCCTTTATGCATAGAGCCTTTTATTGGTATTATATGTATACTAGGCTTGTTGCTTAAATTACCAGGTGCTAAATATCTAATATCATTTTTTGTAAAAGACCAAAGTTTATTGGTTACATGATCACTAATTAATTTAGCCGATAAAAATTTTATTTCTGGCATTAAATCACTGTAAATAGAATCTTTTTTAAATGTATCTGATTTAGAATCGTATTTAAAAACACCTTTTTTACATGTATAAAGAATTTTATTTTGATATCTAACCAAACTTGAATGGATACCTTTTTCTACAGAATCATCTTTTGCTAAATCAGTTATTGCTGTATAATTTGAATTTACTTGTAATTTAAAAATGCCTTTATATTCATGATTTACAAATATTTTATTGTTATCTAAAATTAGAAAATACCTGCTAGAATTAGAAAAACCTTTTATCTTATTCTTTACAAACCAGGTATTATTTTTCTTCTTAAGAATGTACAGTCCATCATAAGCACCTTGTAATAAAGTAGAATCATCAATTTTTTTTACACCCCAAGCTCCAACATTATTTTGAATTTGTATTGCAGTATTATTTTTGATTGAAAAAGTACCAGAATCGTGACTACAAATAAGTGAATTATCAATTTCTTGAATATTCCAAACTTGACCTTCTGTACCTTTTATAAGTTCAAAATCTTTATTAGCTTCTAATTTTCTAACATATAATCCTTGATTTGTGCCTAAATATAAATTACCATCAAAAACAATCGAAGAATATATTGTACCCCAAAAATTATTTTGTTTCGTATATAATCTAAAAGGTGATGTAAGGTTTAAAGTATTGATTCCATTATCTAAGCCTAACCATAAGTTATGATCAATATCTTCAAAAGTGCTTAAAACCGTATTATTACTTAAGCCTAAACTTTGTGTTATTTGATAACTTAGAGTACCATTGTTATTTAAATATAAAAGACCACTAGAAATTGTACCTATAACAAAATCTCCGTTTTTTAGTTGTTTTGCACTATATATAGTTTTTAATTCTAAATTTTTATAAGGTAAATTCCATTTTTTGAGAGTATTGTTTTCTAAATAGAAAAAACCTGACTTTTGAGTTAAGAAAAGTAATTTATTGTCTTTATTAAATATTTCTACAATTTTATTGTTTTTAAAAATATCGTTATCAGAAATTAATTTTGGAACTCCATTTTCAATTCTAAAAATTCCTTTTTCTATTTCTTGAAAATATACTGAATTTTCTACTTTAGAAAGTTTAATTAAATTTTTATCAGATTCAATTATTTTAACATCGTTGTTTTTAATATTGTATAGATATATTCTTTGTAAGGACTTAAACAACATCCAACCATCAAGCTCAACAATTTCCCAAATTTGCTCATCTTCTAACATCTTTATGTTATTAGATTTTACCAAAGAAGTGTAATCTAACAAACCAAATTCATTACGTTTCCAAAAACCAAAATCCATATATGAACCTGAATAAATTTTATTATTATAACAATAAACAGATCTCATAATGGTTTCATTTGGCGTAGAAAAAAGATGCCAGTTTACTCCATTATATTCTAATAAACCTTCGTTATTAGCTACATATATAAATTTATTTTCATCTTGTGTAATAGACCAATTTTGGTTTTCAGCTCCATAATCTTCAGTAGAAAAAACTTGAATTGGAGGAATCTCTTGAGAAAAAAGAAAAGGTGTTACTAATAAAAAGTTTAATAAGAAAAATATTATTTTTTTAGTCATAGAAATTCCAGTTAAAATACGAATTTAGGAAATTTAAAAACAATAATTGTAATGATTTAAGTGCAGTAAGATTAAAATAAAAATATTAAAAAGAAAATATTGTTACATATTTAAAGGTTAATTCTAATAATTTTAACATTTAAATAAGATTACTGAAAAAATTTAAGTAATTTTAACACGTATAAACTGATTGACGATAATTGATGAGAAATTTAGGTGTTGCAAACATCTTAATGCTGTTATTATGCATTTTAATAATACTTGTTGCAGAGTATCTTTTTTTAACTGGTGATAAATTACACGGAATATTTTTGGGGCTTTGGGCACCAACTTTATTAGGTGTTATGATATACCTTAAACTTATAAAAAATGAGCGCAGATGAAATAATTTTCTATTTCTCTATTTTTGTAGGAGTCTGCGTAATTTTTTGGGCTTACTATATGATTAGTGAGTATAATAAAGTTGGTAAAGATTAGTTTTTCTTTTTTAAACTAATTGCTAAGCCACCACCTTCTGCTAGCTTAATAACTTTTCTATCACCTTTTTTAATTTCTAAAGTTTCTATTATAATGTCTAATGGATTGTTATTCCAATGAGCATTATTTCCATCTCTATAAACCTTGGCTTCATAGATTTTATTAGCTTCTAAAAAATTAAAATTAATTTCAATTTCTCTTGAGTTTTCATCTGTAATACTTCCTAAAAACCAATTACCTGTAGTTTTCTCTTTTCTTGCAATGGTTACAAAATCACCAACTTCTCCATTTAAAACTTTAGTTTCTGACCAATCTACTCCTACATCTTTTATAAATTGTAAAGGTGCTGGATTTGCCTCATAATGCTCTACCAAATCTGCAGCCATTTGTACAGGACTATAAATTACCACATACAATGCTAATTGTTGAGCAAGTGTTGTATTTACCTGATTATCTTTTCGATATTCATCAAATTTTATATTAAAAATTCCTGGTGTAAAATCAATTGGGCCAGCTAACATTCTAGTAAATGCGACAATTGGTAAATGTTCAGGAGGATTACCTCCATCACTAGCCCAAGCATTAAATTCTTGCCCTCTTAAGCCTTCTCTTGAAATTATATTTGGATATGTTCTTCGTAAACCTGTTGCTTTAATTGGTTCATGAGCATTTACAGCTACTTGATATTTGGCAGCTTTTATTGCAGCATTATTGTATTGATTCACCATATACTGTCCATGATGATATTCGCCTTTTGGTAAGATTTTACCTACATAACCAGATTTTACAGCATGCATACCGTATTTCTGCATTAATGCATAAGCTGTGTCTTGTTGTTTTTCATAGGTTTCTGTAGCAGCAGATGTTTCATGATGCATGATAATTTGCACTCCTTTTTCTTTTGCATAGGCTGTTACTTCTTCTAAATTATAATCTGGATATGGAGTTACAAAATCAAATACGCCTTCTCTATCTTCAAATCCTATCCATCTTTCCCATCCTGTATTCCAACCTTCTACTAAAACACCTCCAATATTATTTTTTGCAGAAAAATCAATAAATCGTTTTACATTTTCTGTTGTTGCTCCATGTTTACCATGCGCTTTTCCAGTATCTGTCCAATTTCCATCAACCATTTCCATTCCATAATCCCAAGAAGATTTACCTAAGTGCATTTCCCACCAAACGCCTGTATATTTCATTGGAGTAAACCAAGAAACATCCCCTAATTTATTAGGTTCATTTAAGTTAACAATTAAGTTTGATATAATTAAGTCAGGTGCATTATCTGTAATTTGAATAGTTCTCCAAGGTGTATGAAAAGGTAATTCTCTTTTCACTTTATATTCTGTATTTTCTGAACCCACCAATTGACTTTTAAAAGAAAGGTTCTGAGTATCAACTTTTAAAGTCATACCTGAATAATCTACTAAGGCTGCTTCATGAAAACTTAAATGCAATCCATCATCACCAACCAAAGTTACAGGCGTATTCACTGCATTATCTGGAATATAAGATTGTGCCAAATTGGTTCTTGGGATGTAAGATTTTGCATCGATTTCTGATAGTTTTGTTGTACTATATAAATGCTCGTAAATATCCCAATCACCAGGAATCCAAAACGTTTTATAGCTTTTAGTTAAGTTAAATTCTGTATGCTCTTCCTTAATGAATACTGTTTTTAAATTAGGTTGCTCTAGAAATTCGTACCTAAAACCAACTCCATCATTAAAAACTCTAAAAACTAGATTTATTTTTCTTTGTAAACTGTCTCTTTCTTGAAGCTCTACTAAGACCTCATTGTAATGATTTACAACGTTTAATTGCTCTCCCCAAGGCATTTGCCAAGTTTCATTTACTTCTTCGGGTTTTCTAACTTTCGCAATAAAACCTTTGGTTAAATTTGGCGCATCTATAAGCTCAAATCCAACAAATGAAGTATCAATAATAGCTTTGTCTTTATAAGTAATTGTATAAAAGAATTTTCCAATTTCATTTAAATGAAAATTGACTTTTATGTTTTCATCTGGAGATGATACTCCTGATGAAGCAACGCTACAAGCTAGTAATGTTGATAAACTAAAAACTAAAACTAGTAACTTTTTCATAATTATAATTTTTCTAATAAAACAATATTAAAATCAGAATTTACAGAAACTTTTCCGTCTTTAACCTCAACAACTTGATTAGAGTAACAATCTTTTATTTGTTCTCCATTTTTAAATATTGATGAAACTTCTATACTTTTTTCTCCTTTTTGTAAATTAATACCTACTATAATTTTATCATCTTTTCTAACTCTAGAAAATACAATTCCATTTTCTTTTGAAATTAATTGATGTTTACCTGCACCAACTGCCATATGTTTGGCCCTAAATTGACCTAACTTTTGCCAATGACTTAATATTTTTTGAGTTGCCGAATTTTGAGTGGCATCCCAATTCATAAAAGAACGTAAGGTTGCATCACCAACAGCACCTTCAATAGTTAAATCTCTTGCTGTTTCATCTCCATAATATACTTGTGAAGCTCCAGGAGTTAACATTAACATGGTTGCTGTTTTAAATGGCATTTCTCTTTCTTTATCAAATGGTTGACCATCATCATGTGAAGTCATATAATTTAAAACACTATACCCTTTTAAATTTGAATGTAATATTGAATCATATTTATGAAAAACAGCTTCCTCATCCATTTGTTTAGCATTCCATTTTATCTCAAAATTGATTAGAGCATCAAAAGCCTTATCAAAATAGTTTATTTTCTTGTCTCCCATATCAAAAGCTTTTCCATGAGAAATTGCATAGTTGTACACTTCACCAACTAAATAAAAATCATTTTCATCTAAAACTTTTTCTGGATTATTTTTCTTGTATTGCTCAAAAGCATAGTCACATTCTTTTTTAAATTCTTGCCAAACAAATTCTTCTGTATGTTTCACTGTATCAACCCTGTAACCATCAATACCAAATTCTGTAATATAATCTGTTAACCACTTTATGATGTAAAAACGAGGTGCTCTTGGATGACCAGTTCTTTTAAAAAATTCATCTAACTCTTTTATTTCTTCTTCATATCTTCCTTCAGCTTTCCATTTTGCTACCAGTTGTGGTGGTAATTCTACATTTTCATTACTTTCTGTTTTAATGTCTGGTAAATTCTTTACCAAAGTACATGTAATGGTATTTTCGTAGTTCGAATATTTACATTGTGGTTCAGTTCTTACCCAACTTTCTGGCCAAACAGGATCTTTTGCTGTAACAGGACCTGTATGATTAATTACAGCATCTAATAAAATTCTGATTCCTTTTTTATGAGCTTCATCTACCAACTCTTTGATATCTGCTTTCGTACCAAAATTAGGATCTACGTTTGTCCAATCTTTGGTCCAATATCCATGAAAACCGTAAGTAACTCCTGTTCCTTCATCTGTTCCTCCATGAATTTGTTCTACGATAGGAGTCATCCAAATGGCATTAATACCTAAATCTGTAAAATACCCTTCTTTAACTTTTTGAGTAATTCCTTTGATATCTCCACCTTCAAAACCACGTAAAACACCAGTTTCTCTGGTTCTATCAAAATTTAAATCATTTGTAGAGTCTCCATTATTAAAACGATCTGTTAATAAGAAATACACATTTGCAGCTTCCCAAACAAACTCTTTTTTAGCTTCTACCTCAGTTTTATTATTTGGTGATTTTTTATCACAACTAATAATTGTTGCTAAAACAAGTAATAAAAATATATTTTTCATGGTTTGACTTTTTATTGAAGCTTTAAAATATAAGATTCTAATGGTGCTAATTGTACTGTTAATAATCCTATGTTATCTCTAACTGTTAATTTGAAAGATTTTTGCTGATATAACTGATCTAACATCATATAATTACCATCTTTTATTTTCATTTTTTTAATAACCTCAGCAGGAATTTCTAATACAAATCTATGATTACCAATTGCATCAAAATTAGAAATAACAATGAGTTTTTCATTTTCTGACCAACGTGCAAAAGAAAGTACTTTTTGATTATAGTTTAATGTTTTTTGCCTGTTGTATTGATGTATATCTGCATATTCACCCATTAAAGCATCAGAAGAAATTGTAAAATTTAATAAACGTTTATAGAAATCTCTTAACTTAAGTTCTTCTTTAGTTGATTGTCCTCCATCAAATTTTTTATCATTTACCCATCTTTGAAATGCTGGTACTCCTACATAATCAAAAATTGAGGTTCTAGAAGGACTACCAAAACCTGCATCCTCAGAACCATCTTCTCCCAACTCTTGTCCAAAATAAATCATAGTTGGTGAAGTAGAAATGGTTGCAGAAACTACCATAGCTGGTTTAGCTATCTTTGCTTTACTAGCAAATTCTGGACTTGCAATTCTCTGTTCATCATGGTTTTCTAAAAAGTGTAACATGTGGTGTTCAATATCTTTTAAACCTTCTTGAATTGGTGGAATGTTGTCTGTTAATCCATGACCTTGCATTATGTGTTTTATGGTATCATACAACTCAACTTTGTCATACAAATAATCCATTTTTCCTTTTTTGATATAGTTTCTATATTCTTTTGGGTTGTATACTTCTGCTAATAAAAAAGCATTTGGGTTTTGCATTTTGATAGACGAATTCATATAGCTCCAAAACTCAACAGGTACCATTTCAGCCATATCATATCTGAAACCATCAACTCCTTTTTTTAACCAATACAAAGCAATATCTCTAAATTTTATCCAAGAATTAGGCACAGTTTTACCCTTCCAAAAATCAAAATGCTTTTTATAATCTTCGTTTTCTAATCCTTCTGGAAGTTCATCAAAATCTTTTTTACCATCAGGTGAAACTCCATAATTTACTTTTACAGTTTCGTACCAATCGTAAAAACTTGGTTTTGGCGAACGCGAACCATTACCTGTCCATTTTGCTGGGTTCTCATTAAACTTACCATCAGAAAGTGGATGATTTTCTCCTCCTAAAGGTTTGTATCCATTTAAAAAATCAGGGACTTCAAAAGGTGTATTAGGCACATAATAAAAATTATTGTTTACATGATAAGCTACAGAAGTATCATCATCAGCACCAAAATCTTTGGTTCCTCTAGGGTTTGTTAGGCTTTGGTAATTACGAGCCACATGATTTGGCACAATATCAATTAAAACTTTCAACCCATTTTTGTGTGAACGTTTAATTAAAGCTTGAAATTCTTCTAATCTATTCTCTACATTTAAAGCCAAATCAGGATTTACATTGTAATAATCTTTAACTGCATAAGGTGAACCTGCTCTACCCTTAACCACATCTGGATCATCATTTGAAATTCCATATTTTGTATAATCACGAATTACATCATGATGTGGAACACCTGTATACCAAATGTGTGTTACCCCTAAATCTTTAATTTCTTTTAGGGCTTTGTCTGTAAAATCGTTAAACTTACCTACTCCATTTTCTTCAATAGTTCCCCAAGGTTTATTGGTAGTGTTTATGTTACCAAACAAACGAGTGAACACTTGATACACAACAGTTTTCTTTTGATTATCCACTTGCATTATACTCTTTTCTATCTTTTTCTCAGACGAACAACCAATACTTATTGATAAAACTAAAGCTGAAATTAAACCATAAATTTTTCTCATAATTGATTGTTATTTTAATGATATTTTTATTTTTAATTCTTTTTTGGTATTCCATTTCACAGGAATTTTTAATGTATTATTTTCTACATCAATTCTTTTTCTTCTGTTATCGACTTTTACTCTTTTTGGTTTCCAATTGATATTGTGAAGAACTAAAACAATCTCTTTATGTGTTGGTTTCCAGTTTTCACCAAATTCAGCTTCTAAATCTATTTCTAAATATTTCTTTTCAATATCAGCTTCAAATTCTAGTAATTCATATGCTCCATTTTCTAAAGCATTTGCTGTAAAACCATCATCATTATAGATTGTTCTTTCTGATTCTTTTACACTATCATCAAACCAATAATGTAGTTCTAAATAATTTCCATTATAATTATCTGTAGTCTGAACAACTTTAGTTAACGGAATTATTACACCTCCTCTAACATAAGTTGGTATTACTTTTTGCTTAACTTTTACTGTTTTTGTTTGCCCTCCTTCATTTTTTTCTTCATCAAAATAAAAATTAAACCAGTTCGCATTATTTGGAAAAACCACTTCTGTATTTTTTATAGAATCTTTAAGAATTGGAGTTACTAAAAAATCTTTTCCCCATAAATACGTAGAGGAAGTTGTCATTAATTTTTGATCATCTTCTTCAAAGAAAATAGGACGCATTAATGGTATTCCTTTTTGATTGTTTTCAAAAGCTAAATTGTAATTGTAAGGCAACATTTTATAACGTAATTCAATGGCTTTTTTAGCATGTTTTTTTGCAAAATCGCTTCTAAAAACAGGTTCGCTTGCAACATCTTCTTGTGCATGTGGCCTAAATATGGGCTGAAAAACACCATATTGCAACCATCTAACATATAAATTATCGTCTAAATTTGCTCCAGCAAAACCACCTAAATCTGAATGCATATAGCCTAGACCTTGGATCCCCATTTGTAAAGAAATTTCTGGTTGAGATTGCAAACCACCCCAACTTCTACTAACATCTCCAGACCAAGGAATCATTCCAAAACGTTGAGAGCCAGAATAACCTGCTCTCATTAAAATAAAAGGACGCTCAGTAGGAAAATCTTTTTGATAACCTTTAAAAATTAGTTTAGCCCAATCATGACCGTAAATATTATGAATTTCATCTGCTTTTTTCTTCTCACCAAAATTTACCCAAGAAGGTAATACTTCTGGCTCTCCTAAATCGCCCCACAATCCTTTTACTCCATAACCTAAAATTTCTTTGTAGATATTCCAAAACCATTCTCTACCTTCTTTTTTGTAGATATCTACAATACCTGTATTTCCAAAATAAAAATCATATTTAGCAGAGTTACCAATAGTATCTTTAGCTAGTACTTGTTTTTTATCAGCTTCATTCCATTTGCTAGAAGTACTTAAAATAAATGGTTCTGTAATTAAGACAGTTTTTACACCTTTTTCTTTTAATCGAGAAACCATACCTTTCATATCTGGAAAAGAGTCTTTATCAACTTCTAGATTTCCCATGGTTCCTTGTACTGTTTTACCAAACCAATATAAATCAAGGATTATAGCATCAACAGGAATATTATCTTCTTTGTACTTTGCTATTGTAACCTCAGTTTCATGTTGAGAATGGTAACCAAATCTACTTGAAAAATTACCTAATGCCCATCTTGGAGGTAAAGGTTGTTTACCTGTTAATTCTGTATAATTTTCAATTAATTTTTCCCAAGAATCACCAATAATTACTTGATAGGTTTTACGACCAGAAATGGTTTCGTACGTCAAAGAATTGTCTTTTTTACTGTCTAAATCTAAATATCCAATAGGAGGATTATCGAAATGGAGCATGTATTTTTTTGAGGATATTACAACAGGTATGGTAAAATTCATTAACTCAGCATAAGTTTGATATCCATATTGTGCTCTATTGTATAGAGGTAATCGCTTACCTCTTCTATTCATGCCTAAAGCCCTTGCTCCTGCTCCATATAATATTTCATCCGCTGTTAAATTAAACTCTATTTTTTCTGTTTTTTCATAAGGAAAATTCCCTTTTACAGATTCTAATGGATTGTGTTTTGATTTGAAATAACCTCTTTTTTCTGAAGTAATTAATTCATTATTCTTATTAAAATATAAAATTTGAAAAGGACTTTTTAATACTTTTAAGTATATAACATCTGATTTATAAATAATATAATCAGAGGTTTCTTTTTTTCTTATATGAACATCTTTAAGGTTTAAAACTACTGCATGTGAATCTAAAATTCTTTCTTCTGATTTTGGAACAAAAGTGGTTTCAATAATTTCAGTTGATAAAAAATTGATATAATAATTACCATCTGAAACCTTAATCTCTAATTCATTTTTATTTGTAAAATTAGATTCAATAAATTCTCTTTCTTTATTTTGAGAGAAAGTGATTGATGCAACAAATAGAAAAAGAAAAATTAGGTTTTTCATATAATTAAAAAGTTTTCGATGTAATTTTTTTAAAATTAGAAATTAAACAAACTGAATTAATCTTATTTCTTAAGTAAAAAAGTTAATGGAATATCAACTCTTTTCTGCCAAGAACGTTCTGAATGATTAGTATTAGAGTAAAAAATATTTCTAAAATTATTTTCTGTATATCCGTTATTTGTATAGATACTATCCACAGTTGAAGCATATTGAGGGTAAAACTGATCTAACGTTTTGTTACCATAATCAAAATAAATTTTATGACTCTCTGCATTTGGTATATGTTTAGCTACATATGAAAAAATAGCTTTTGGAAAAGGATTATTTTTTTGAGGCATTGCACCTACCCAATGTGTAGAGACACATGCTGCTCCTTCAAATATAGTCGGATATTCTGAAATGGCATACATGCTCATTAAACCACCCATAGAAGAACCCATAACATACGTATTTTCTTTATCAGTATAAACTGAATATGTATTATCTATGTATGGTTTTAGTTCACTTACTAAAAATTGTAAATACTCATCACCTTTAAAATCCTCCAAATCTACTTTGGTATTAGATATACTTTGTGCTTCTTTAATTTGCTCGTCAGATAAATTTTGCATGGCTTTTTCTGGAAATAAGTCTAACCAGCGAATTTGTGGAATGTTATGAATACCCACCACAATAAAATCTTTAGTGATGTTATTTCGCATTAAATCTGTAGCAACTTCGTCTATCATCCACTCTTGTTTGTTCCAAGTTGATAAAGAGTCAAATAAGTTTTGTCCATCATGCATGTACAATACAGCATATTTTTTTTTTTTTGGAGAATAATTTTCTGGTAACCAAACATCTATAGGTCTTGGAGTGATATTCTTTGATGGAAAAGAATCTACCCTCATTAACTTACCTGCTGCTAAGGTTGCTGATGTTAATTCATATGCCTTTATTTTTGTTTGTAAAGTGTTTGTGCTTTTATCTTTTTCAATATTAAAAGAAGAAGAAATAAATAAGATAGATAGTATTAGAATTATATTATTCATAGTTATAAAGTTATTCAATAATTAATTTTCTAAATAAAAGAGAATTAAAGTATATTAGAATTTTGTAGTTAAAATGATACTTCCTTTTTCTTTTAATTCGATAGCATCATTCCAAATCATTTCTTCTCCAGAAATTATATTTTTTAATTTTTTACCATCTAAACCAACCTCAGTGTATCTTTTTAAATCAATAGTAATGGGTTCATCATTTTTATTAATAATGTGCACTATAGTTTCATCTTCTAAAGATCTGAACAAAAAATATGTACCCATAAATGGTGCAAAATGAATAGTTTTACCTTCATGAATAGCTTTACTATTTTTTCTAAAATTTAAAAGTTTAGTGATAAAAGATTGCATTTCTTTCTGCTGAGCAGTTAATCCCTGCCCTGTAAATGCATTAACTTTATCATTCTTCCAACCTCCAGGAAAATCGGTTCTAATTAAGCCATGATCACCATGATTTGTAGTATCATCCATTAGAATTTCAGTTCCATAATATATTTGTGGAATTCTAGGCAACATTAACATGTAACTTGCAGCCATTTTTGCTTTATTAAAATCTTCATTTAATGCTGTAAACATTCTACCTTCATCATGATTATCTAGGAAAACCATAATATCTTTAGGAATTGGGTAGTGAAAATCATTTGCTAAACCTTCGTAGATTTTTACCAATCCTGTTCCCCAAGATTCCTCCTCATTAATACCATCTATAATGGCTTTCTGCATTGGGAAATCCATAGATGATTTCAAATTAGATTCATAACCATCTTTGTTTTTAGCTCCTTTTTGCCAATAACCAACTAATAATGGATTGTAGCTCCATTCCTCTCCTACAATAGAAAAGTTAGGATATTCATTCATAATAGCACCTGCCCAATTGCTCATAAATTCTTTATCAGGATAAGGATAGGTATCTTGTCTAATTCCACCTAATCCTAAAGTTTCTATCCACCAAATTGAATTTTGAATGATGTATGCAGCCATAAACGGATTACGTTGATTTAGATCTGGCATTCCAGCCACAAACCAACCTTCGTTATTTCCTTTTCTATCAGCTAAAGCAGCATACATATCTTGATTTGTTGTTCTTCTATGATTAGATCTATTTACTTTACTCGAATTCCAGTTATCTTTATTGGTTTCATAATATTCTTGATCATTAACCCAATCTTCGAAAGGTAAATCTTTCATCCACCAATGTTCTAAACCACAATGATTTGCTACTTGATCCATGATTAATTTCATGCTTTTATCTTGTAGTTTTTTAGAAAGGTTTTTATAATCTTCTAAGGTTCCAAAACGTGGATCTACTTGATAATAATCTGTAATAGCATAACCATGATAAGAACCTTGTGGCATGTCATTAGTTAATACTGGAGTTGGCCAAACAGCTGTAAAACCTAAATCTGCAATATAATCTACACCATTAGTAATACCCTGTAAATCACCTCCATGACGTTTATAACCATCTGTTCTGTCTAAAGATTGATCTTTTAGATTTGGCAGTTTATCATTAGTTTCATCAGCATTTGTAAATCTGTCTGGTGTAATTAAATAAATAGCATCAGAGCTATCAAAACCTTTATAATCTTCTGCTGGTTTAACACGTTCTTTTAGTTCGTAAGTATGTACTAAATCTTCTGAATTCTCGTTGGTAAAAGTGATATCAAATTTTCCAGCTTTAGCAGTATCATCAATTTTTAAATCAAGAAATAAATAGTTTTTACTTTTAGTTGATGGTGTAACTTTTTTAATTGAAATTCCTTTATAGTTAATTTCTGGAGTATATTCAGAAATATTTGGATGATGAATCAAAAGCTGTAATTCATCATTTTTCATATTTATCCACCAATTTGTGGGTTCTACTTTGTTTAAGAAACTGTTAGAGACTGAAACTTCAGAGACATTTTTTGGTGTTTCTTTACTGTTACAAGAAACTATAACAATAAATATAATCAAGGAAACTATTTTTTTCATGTCAGTATTTTTAAATTATAATGCTTTTAATCGATCTAAATCACTTTTAATAAATGTATTATTTAAGCTATCTGAATCTTTATATTTAATTCTTAACTCTTCTAGCTTTTTGTGCATTTCTAGTTGTATTTCTTTATAATTTGAATCTCCATATACATTATTCAATTCTTTAGGATCTTTCTTTAAATCATACAACTCCCAAGCTTCAATATCATAATAAAAACGAATCAATTTGTACCTTTTTGTTCTAACTCCATAATGTCTTTTAACCATATGAATTCCTGGATATTCGTAATAATGATAATATAAAGCTTCTCTCCAGTTACTATTATCATCAGAAAATAATGGCAACATACTTTTACCTTGCATATCTTTTGGAATATCAACTCCTGCAACTTCTAAAATCGTAGGAGCAAAATCTATATTTTGAACCAAATCATTATTTACAGATTTTGGTTTTATAGTATTAGGAAACTTTATTAAAAGCGGAGTCCTAAAAGATTCTTCATACATAAAACGCTTGTCAAACCAACCATGTTCTCCTAGAAAAAATCCCTGATCAGATGTATAAATAACCATTGTGTTTTCAGATAAATGATTATCATCTAAATAATCTAAAACTCTACCAATATTTCTATCAACACTTTTTATAACTCCTAGATAATCTTCAAGATATCTTTGGTATTTCCACAATGTAAGTGCTTTCCCTTTAGGATTTAATTTTTCGAATTTGGCATTAATTGGACCGTAAACTTTTTTCCATTCTTTTTGTTCGTCAGCATTTAATCTATTGAATCTTTCTACATAACTAGATTCGTACCAATCTAAAAATTCATTGTAGTTTAATTTCTTTAATATTTTTGGATCAATTTTATTGTCAGCACTTAAAGCCATATGATCTGAAATTCTCATTTCAGCATCAAAAGAGGCTTTACTTTTTGTTTTATAATCATCAAAAAGTGTTTCTGGAACAGGAATTTTACGATATTTAAAATCCTCTAAATCATGCATAGAAGGCCACCATTGTCTATGAGGTGCTTTATGATTATACATTAACATAAAAGGTTTTTCTTTGTTTCTAATAGAATCTAAATAATTGATAGCTCTATCCGTAATTACATCTGTTACATAACCTTTAGTTGATTTTACTCCGTTTTCAGTTAATAAATTTGGATGATAATAATGTCCTTGATCAGGTAAAACTTCCCAAAAATCAAAACCTCTTGGTTTTGATTTTAAATGCCACTTGCCATAAATAGCAGTTTCATAACCATTTTTTTGAAGCAGTTTTGGGAACGTAACTTGAAGTGTGTCAAAAACATCAAGATTGTCTCTAACACTATTTAGGTGGCTAAATTTACCTGTTAAAGCTACTGCTCTGCTTGGAGAACAGATTGAATTTGTTACAAATGCTTTTTTAAATAACATCCCCTCATTAGCTAATCTATCTATGTGAGGTGTATTAATTAAGGTATTATCATAAGCACTTAACGCTTGATAAGCATGATCGTCGGTTATAATAACTAAAAAATTTGTTTTATTATTTTGACTTTTAAAATCTGAAACTTCAGAAACATTTTTAGGTTTTTCTTGATTGGTACAAGAATATAAAACTATAATTATTATGAGAAAAAAAATGCCTCTGATTGGTTTCAATATTTAAAATTTATGCAGTTTGTAAATTGTTTGGTGATACATTAGTAACCTCTCCATTTACCAAAATATTTATATCTGAATTACTTTCAACCTCAAAGTAAGTTACTTTTTGTGAAACACTTACTTTAATAATTTGATTTCTAAAGTTTACCTTAAAAGAATAAGATTTCCATTGTTTTGGAATTTTTGGTGCAAATGATAACATATTGTTTTTAATACGCATTCCTCCAAATCCTTCAACAATACTCATCCAAGTTCCAGCCATAGATGTAATATGTAATCCTTCTTCTATTTCATGGTTGTAATCGTCTAAATCTAATCTTGATGTTCTTAAATAGAATGTGTAAGCTTGCTCCATTCTATCTAATTTTGCAGCTTGTATGCTATGTACACAAGGAGATAAAGAACTTTCATGAACGGTAAATGGCTCATAAAAATCGAAATGTTTAGTTAATTGTTCTTTAGAAAAATGATCTTCGAACATATAAAAGCCTTGTAAAGTATCTGCTTGTTTTATATATGGTGAACGTAAGATTCTATCCCAACTCCAGTTTTGATTAATTGGTCTTTGACTTTGATCTAAATCTGCAACCGTAATTAATTCTTTATCTAAAAAACCATCTTGTTGTAAAAAAACATCATGCTTTTCTGAATAAGGAAAATACATGTTATCTGCTACATTTTTCCAAGAATTAAGTTCTTCATCAGTAAACTTAACTTTACCTTTAATTCGCATATAATCTGATATATGCTCAATTTTTACAGTTTCAATATTTTCTAAAGCATACTCTATACACCATTTAGCAATGTAATTTGTATACCAATTATTATTAACATTATTTTCGTATTCATTAGGCCCTGTAACACCTAACATTACAAATTTATTCTTATCTGTAGAGAAATTTACTCTTTGATGCCAAAAACGTGCAATTGCAATTAATACTTCTAAGCCCTTTTCTGGGATGTAAGAATAATCGTTTGTGAATCTATGATAATTATATATGGCAAATGCAATAGCTCCATTTCTATGAATTTCTTCGAAAGTTATTTCCCACTCATTGTGACATTCTTCACCATTCATAGTAACCATTGGATATAAAGCTGCTCCATTCGTAAAACCTAATTTTTCTGCATTCTCTATAGCTTTATCTAGGTGTTCATACCTATATTCTAATAAGGTTCTAGCTACAGATTGATCTTTGGTTGCCATGTAAAAAGGTATACAATAAGCTTCTGTATCCCAATAGGTACTTCCTCCATATTTTTCTCCTGTAAATCCTTTAGGCCCTATGTTTAACTTTGCATCAGTTCCTAAATAGGTTTGATTTAATTGAAAAATATTAAAACGAATACCTTGTTGTGCTTTTACATCACCTTCTATAGTAATGTCTGACATATGCCAAATTTGAGCCCAAGACTGTTTCTGCATTTCCAATAATGCATCAAAACCAAAACTAACAGCTTTGTCTAAAACATCTTTTGCTGCAGCTATCAACTCATTTTTATCATGGTTTCTATCCACAACATATCCTCCGAATTTATGAATGGTAAACGTTTGTTTTTGATTGATTGTTTGTTGATATGAGCAAGAAGCAAACTTATCTGAATTTTGATTATTACAATCTGTTAAAATCTCTTTATCTTCTATAAATAAACGAGATTGCATAAAAGTACACGTATGAAAATTAGTTTTCATAGTTCGTGCTTCTATAAAAGATTGCTGGTTGTTTTGAACCACATTTAAAACATCCCAAAACTGGTCATCCCAGTTGGTATCTTCATTGGTAATACCAGCATCCAAATATGGAGTAAACGTAATTTTTGCGCTACTATTTAATGGAGTCACATTATAACTAATGGCTCCAACTTCGTCTAATTCTAAACTTAAGAAACGTTTTGTATTGACTTTAATTTTGATTCCGTTTTGTAATTCAGCTTCAAAACTTCTAGATAACCAACCTTCTTTCATGTTAAGTTCTCTTGTAAATTTTGAAACAGATTTACATTGATTTAAATCTAAATCTTCTTCGTTAATTTTAACGTTTATCCCAATCCAATTGGGTGCATTTAACACTTTTGCAAAGTATTCTGGATACCCATTTTTCCACCAACCAACTCTAGTTTTATCTGGATAATAAACTCCAGCTATATAACTACCTTGAAAGGTATCTCCTGAATATTTTTCTTCAAAATTAGCACGTTGTCCCATTGCTCCATTTCCAATACTGAAAAGGCTTTCTGAAGATTTAACCTGAGCTGCATCAAAACCTTCTTCTAAGATTGACCATGCATTTGGTTTAATATAATCTTGATTCATTTTAATTTTTTATTAATTCTTCAATAAATTTGATATTGATTTCTGTAAAATCATTAAAGTTAAATTGAGCTTCTGATAATACATTTTTATCTCCAATACCAATACTTATCATTTTTGCACTGTTAGCAGCTTGTATACCTGCAACAGCATCTTCAAAAACTATACAGTCTTTAGCATTAACTTCTAATTGCTTTGCAGCTAAAAGAAAGACTTCTGGATCTGGCTTGGCTTTTGTTACATTATTACCATCTACAATAGCATCGAAATATGGTAATAAACCTACTTTTTCTAAAATAGGTTTTGCATTTTTACTTGCAGAACCTAGTGCTATAGGCATGTTGTTTTCTTTTAGATAATTCAAAACTTTAGGTACATCTGGTAAAATTTCTGAAGCATTCATATTAGAAATAAATGCTAAATAATCTTCATTTTTTTCTATCATCCACCTATTAAAATCGTCTTGTGTGTAATTAACATTACCAATATCATGTAATAAAATTTCTAAACAACGTTTTCTACTAACGCCCTTAAATAATTCATTTTGTTCTTTGGTAAATTCAAATCCTAATTCATTGGCTAACTTTTTCCAAGCTAGATAATGATATTTTGCAGTGTCTACAATAACACCATCTAAATCGAAAATAAATCCTCTTTTATTCATTTAATTTGTTTGTACTACATCGTCTACATCTTTAACTTTATAGACTAGAGCTGCAGCAATTAAAAAACTAAATCCACTTATAAGAAGAGCAAAAATTGCTTCATTATTATAGGCGTATTTTACTAGTGGACCACCAATTAATGCATTGATAATTTGAGGAATAACAATGAAGAAATTAAAAATCCCCATATAAACTCCCATTTTTTTAGCTGATATAGATCCAGCTAAAATTGCATATGGCATAGCTAAAATACTAGCCCAAGCAATTCCAACTCCAATCATTGAAACTATCAACCAATTTTTATCTGGCATTATGTAAATTGATAAAAGCCCTAAACCTCCAATAATTAACGAAATAGAATGTGTTTTCTTTCTTCCATTTTTTTTAGCTATATATGGTAAAGCAAATGCATAAAAAGCAGAAACTAGGTTGTAAATTCCAAAGAGAATTCCTACCCAATCACCTGCATCTTGATAAACAGAACTACTACTATCTGTATGAGGCAAACCATATATATGTTGTGCTATTGCAGGGGTAGCAAAAACCCACATTCCAAAAAGTCCAAACCAAGAAAAGAATTGTACCCAGCTTAATTGACGCATTGTAGCTGGCATTTTTTTGAAATCATCAAAAATATCGAGTAAACTTGAGTTTTCTTCTTCAGTTTCTTCAACAGTTTCGTTATCGAAACTTGCCATTTCTTCTGGAGAATATTCTTTTGTTGTTGTTACCGTAACTAAAATAGATATAATTAAAACGGCTGCACCAATTATAAAAGACCATATTAAGTTGGCAGGGACTACTCCTGCAGAAGTTTCGTTAGAAACTCCAAACCAATTTGTTAAAGCATAAGGCAAGAAAGATCCAACAACTGCACCAAAACCAATTAATGCTGTTTGCACACTAAAGCCTAATGTTCTTTGGTCTGTTCTTAAATTATCGCCTACTAAAGCTCTAAATGGCTCCATAGCAATATTAAAAGATGCGTCCATAATCATCAAAAAACCTGCACCTACCCAAAGAGCAGGTAAAAATGCAATAAATAGATTTGCTTGTGGCATTAAAATAAGACCAATAGAAGCAAGAATTGCACCAACAAGAAAATAGGGTTTTCTTCTTCCAAAACGCCCCCAAGTTTTATCACTATAGTGTCCAATAATTGGTTGAACTATTAACCCCATTAAGGGCGCAATAATCCAAAACCATGAGAGTTCGTGAACATCTGCTCCAAAAATTTGTAAAATTCTACTTGCGTTTGCGTTTTGAAGTGCAAAACCCATTTGTATTCCAAGAAATCCAAAACTCATGTTCCAGATTTGCAAGAAACTCAACTTGCGTTTTTCCATTATCGTAAATCTTTTAGTTACGATAAGTTTTTAGACTTATCAATTATTTTTGTGTGGAATGAAATTTATTGATAAATCGTAATATGAAACAAATATATATTTTTTTTACGAAGTTGATAAAAAAAGGTGCTAGATTTTACGAACACGTGTTCGTAAAAAACTAAAATTCAAAAAAAATTACGACGACGTTTTCGTAGATTCTCTTACTTTAAGATCACTTGAAATTACAATTCTTTTTGCTTTAAAATCTGCAGATTCATTTTCGATTCTTTCAATTAAAAGGTCTACAGCTTGCCTTCCCATAGTTAAACCATGTTGTGCTATTGTTGTTATAGCTGGAGAAGAATATTCTGATATTAAACCATCAGTAAATCCAGCTATAGCAATATCTTTAGGTATGTTTAATCCTTTTGATTTTGCAATTTTCATAGCCTTAGCAGCATAAATTTCGTTAACAGCAAAAATTGCATCTATATTATGTTCAAAAACAGATGCTATTTGAGAAGAAATGTCTTTTGTTTCATCAATTTTTACAACCAATGCATCATCACTTTTTATGTAAGATTCTATTAAAGCTTTTTCATAGCCTTGTTTTCTTAATGCACCAACATTAACGTGGTCTGGAGTAGTAATTAAGGCAATTCTTTTTCTACCATTTTCTATTAAATGCATGGTAGCTTTATAACCAGCACCTACATCATCTACGACAACTTTATCACAAAGAATTTCATTAATAACTCTATCAAATAACACTAATGGAATTTCTTCATTTACCAAATCAGAAAAATGTGTAAAATCTTTATTTTCAAGTGTTTCACTAGCAACTGATACAATAATACCATCTACACTACCATTAGACAAAACCTTTAAAGTTTCTACTTCTTTTTTGTGAGATTCGTTGCTAAAACAAACCATGATATTATAGCCTTTTTTATTAGCTCCTTCTTCAATACCCATAATTACTGTTGAGAAGAAATGATGAACAATTTTTGGAAGAATAACTCCAATTACCTTGGTTTTTTGGTTTCTAAGCTGAAGTGCTAAGTGGTTAGGTTTATAATTGTAAAGGTTAGCATAAGCTTGAATTCTTTCTTTGGTTTCTGCACCAATTTCGTGACTATCTTTCAATGCCTTAGAAACTGTAGAAGTAGAAACTCCTAACTCTTTAGCAATTGTTTTTATTGTAATTTTTTGTTTCATTTTTTATCTTAACGATATTTTTCTTTTATGGATATTGCTAATTTAACATTTTTTACACAAAAAAAGTTGTTAACACGAAACCGTTTTCGTAGGTTTAAACATATTGTTTTTAACACTTTCGTAACTATATTTAGTGTGTGGAATGTGAATTTATTGTTAAAACAAATCAAATTTACAGTTATTATTTAACAAATTATACATGAAAAAATTTAAATTATTGTTAATTGGAATTCTTTTCTCTTCTTTTACCATGTTTGCTCAACAAACAGTAAAAGGAGTTGTAAAAGATAAAACTTCTGGTGAACCATTGCCAGGAGTAAGTGTTGTAGTTAAAGGGACTACAAGAGGTACAGAAACAGATTTTGATGGTAACTTTACTTTAGAAAAAGTAAAAACTGGAGACACATTAGTCTTTAGATACTTAGGTTACGCTGATAATGAAGTTGTTATAGCATCAAGTTTTAATATTACAGTACAATTAGATGAATCTTCTGAACAACTAGACGAAATAATTGTAGTAGGTTATGGTACAACTACTGTTAAAGATGCTACAGGTTCTGTTGAAGCAATTACTGCCAAAGAAATGACTAAAGGTAACATAGTTACTGCAGAAAATTTAATTAGTGGACGTGTTGCTGGGGTTAACATTACAACAAGTGGAGCACCTGGTTCTGGTTCTCAAATTAGAATTCGTGGTGGTTCATCATTAAACGCTTCTAATGATCCTTTGATTGTAATCGACGGGTTACCATTACAAGGTGTTGACTTAAATAGTATTAACCCTAATGATATTGAGTCTTTCTCAGTATTAAAAGATGCTTCTGCAACTGCAATTTATGGTGCAAGGGGAGCAAATGGGGTTATCATAATTACAACTAAAAAAGGTAGAACAGAATATTCTTTAGACTATGATGTACAAGTTGCATTTGGTGAAATTAAAGATAGAATTAATGTTTTTGATGGTGATTCTTTTCGTCAGTTAGTTAATCAACGTATGCCAAGTATGGCTGGTTTATTAGGTACTGCTAATACAAATTGGCAAGACGAAGTATTACAAAAATCTGTTTCTACACAACATAACCTAAGTGTTAGAGGTCAAATTTTAGGATTTATCCCAACAAGACTTTCTATTAACTTTTCAGAAATTGAAGGTAACTTATTAACTTCTCAGTTTGATAGAAAAAACATTTCGTTAGCTATGAGTCCATCATTTTTTGACGATCATTTAAAAGTTAATTTAACTTATAACAGAGCTTTTGTAAACGAAAGATTTGCTGATGCTGGTCAGCTTAATGCAGCATTAAGATACGATCCAACACAACCTGTGTACGATCCATCTTCTCCATTTGGAGGTTTTTACCAACATTATGTAAATACGCCACAAGGTATTGTTGTACAAAATGGTACAAGAAATCCTGTTGCTGCTTTACTTCAAAATGATAATAGAAGTAATAGATTTAGACAATTTGGTAGTTTAAAATTAGATTACAAGTTTCATTTCTTACCAGAAATGACTGCATCTGTTTCTGCTGGTTTTGATAAATCTGAATCTTTTGGTTCTGGATTTAGTTCTTTAGATGTACCTGCAAGTTTTAATGACTTATTTATAGGTAATGATTCTGAAGGAACAGGTGAATCTTTAAACGAAAACTTTAATGCAACTCTTAATTATACTAATACTTTTGGCAAGTTTAAAACAGATTTTTTAGTTGGTTATGACTATCAGTCATTTGAAGGTTCAGGCACTTCTACTGGAAACAGAAGAAACCCAAACAATGTAACTACAACATCTGCTGCTACTCCAATTGTTTTAGTTGGTTTTTTAGCAAGAGCTAATTTAACTTTTAATGAAAAGTATCTTTTAACTTTAAACTACAGAAGAGATGGTACTTCTAGATTTGGTCCAGATAATAGATGGGGAGATTTTGGTGGAGCAGCTTTAGCTTGGAGAATGAGTGATGAAGACTTTTTAAAAGATAGCAAAGTTATTTCTGATTTAAAATTAAGAGCATCATATGGTGTTAATGGTCAACAAGATGGTATTGCAGGTGATTTATATTTAGATAGATATCGTTTTGGAAATCAATTCTCACAATACATATTTGGAGGAAACCCAATTTTAGCTACTATTCCTTCTGAAAGAAGTAATTTAAGATGGGAAAAAACAGCAACTGTAGAACTAGGTGTAGACTATGGATTATTTAATAATAGAATTACTGGTTCTTTAAATGCTTTCCAAAAAAACTCTACAGATTTACTATCTGATGCTCCTGTTGCAGATGGTACTAACTTTACAAACAGAGTTTTACAAAACATTGGAGATTTACAAGTAAATGGTATAGAATTTACATTAAATGCTGATGTAATTAAAACTGAAGACATAAACTGGAGTTTTAACTTTAATGCTACTTATTTAGATAGAGAAATTAAAGAATTAGCACTTGGACAAGATATTACAGTTGGAGGAATTGCTGGTGGTACAGGTAACTTTATACAATTATATAGAGAAGGTTTCGCACCTAACTCTTTCTTTGTATTTAAGCAGTTATATGATACAGCTGGTAACCCAATAGAAGGTGCATATGCAGATTTAAATGGTGATGGTATTATTAATACAAATGATAGATACTTAAAAGAAGACCCGCAAGCTGATTTACAATTTGGTTTCCAATCTAATTTTAATTATAAGAACTTTGATTTAGCATTTAACTTAAGAGCTAGCATTGGAAATTACGTATACAACAACGTAAATTCTGCAAACGCTCAATATGCTTTAATCCAAGATAATGCTGTACTAGGTAACTTACCAACATCAGTATTAAACACAAACTTTCAAAATACTTCAGATGTAATAATATCTGATATATTTTTAGAGAACGGTTCATTCTTAAGGATGGATAACATTACATTAGGATATACTTTTGATAGACCTATCAAGAAATTTGCTTCTAACAGTATCCGTATTTGGGCTGGTATGCAAAATGTATTTTTACTGACTAACTATTCAGGTTTAGACCCAGAATTAGCAGGTAATGGTATTGACAATACAAATTATCCAAGACCAAGGACTTTCTTGGTTGGAGCAAATATTAAATTTTAATTGATAAAGAATTAATGATGAAAAAAATATTTAAAATAGAAAAAATAGCTGTCCTAATTTTGGTTATGGTTGTTGCTCTATCATCTTGTACAAAAGATTTGGACATCACACCAAAAGATGATCAAGATTTATTAGGTGAAGATTTCTTTGCAAACGAAACCGCATATAAAAGGTTATTAGCAGGTGTTTATGCAAACTTATCTTTAACTGGTGTTGATGGTGCAGGATCTTCAAATATCGATGGTTTAGATGCAGGTACAAGTCAATTTGGTAGAGTTTTATTATACCTACAAACACTTTCTGCAGATCAAATGATTTGGTCTTATGAAAATGACCCAGGAACTCGTGAAATTCAACGTAATATTTGGAATGCAGACGACCCAATTATTTTAGGGATGTTTGGTAGAACTCACGTTACTGTAGCTTTTGCTAATAACTTTTTAAGAGAAACTACAGATGCAAAATTAACAGAGAGAAATGTATCTCAAGCTACTAAAAATGAAATCGTAAGATATAGAGCTGAAGCTCGTTTACTAAGAGCAATGTCTTATTATTATATGATGGATTTATTTGGGCAAGCAAACTTTACAACAGAAGATGATGCTATAAATGCTCAACCTCAAGCTTATAATAGACAACAATTATTCGATTTTGTTGAGTCTGAATTAAAGGCAATTGAAGGTGATTTAGCAGATCCATTAACAAATGAACATGGTAGAGCTGATAAAGGAGTAGCTTGGATGATTTTAGCAAAAATATATCTTAATGCAGAAGTTTATATTGGCCAAGGTAAGTATACAGAATGTATAGATTATTGTAAAAAAATCATCAATGGTGGTTACACTTTAGCTACTGAATATAAGCATAATTTTATGGCAGATAACAATACAAACTCTGCTAAAAATGAAATTATTTTCCCATTAATATCAGATGGTGTATTTACACAAAACTACGGACCAACAACTGTTATGATTAATGGTTCTGTTGGAAGTATAGAGGCTAATGGCGCTGCTTTAGGAGTAGGTGCTGGTGGCTGGGGAGGCGCTTTAAGATTAAGAAAGCAATTTGTTCAGTTATTTGATGCTTCTATATTTAACAATGATAGTAGAAACACAATAATCTCTGCTGGCAGAGATATAGATATTACAGATATTTCTGATAGAGACCAAGGATATATTTTAGAAAAATATTCTAATGCGACTTCAACAGGAGGTTTTGGTGTAGACCAAACATTTGTAGATACAGATTTTCCTTTATTTAGATTAGCAGATGTGTACTTAATGTATGTAGAAGCTCATTTAAGAGGTGGTGCTGGTGCAGATCCAGTATTAGCAGTTAATTATGTGAATGCGTTAAGAAATAGAGCTAATAATCCTCAAAACAATTTAACTATCACAGATTTAACTCTAGATTTTATTATCGACGAAAGAGCAAGAGAATTACATTGGGAAGCTCATAGAAGACAAGACTTAATTCGTTTTGGAAGATTTACAGGTGGTTCATACAACTGGGCTTGGAAAGGTAATGGTACAAACGGAATTGCAATACCTGCAAGTCGTAAACTTTACCCTATACCTGCTGCAAGTTTAGCATCTAATCCTAACCTTAGCCAAAACACAGGGTACTAATAAAAACAATTTTAAAATGATGAAAAATATAAAAAGATTTTCAGCTTTACTATTAATTGGACTTTTCGTATTTACGTTCAATTCTTGTGATGATGATTCTGAATTATTTACGATATCAAATTCTCCTAATGCAGCGCAATTAGCAGATTTAAATTTTACAGATTTAACTTTAGATCCTGTAAATACGAACAACCCAGCAGTTACATTAAATTGGGCTGCTGCTGATTATGGAATTCAATCTTCTATAAATTATGCTGTTGAATTTTCAAGTGATGATGTATTTACTGCACCAGCAGTAGCTGCTAATGTTACTGGAATTACAACAGTAACACTTTCAATGGCAGAAGTTAATACTGCTGCAGGTAATGCAGGTTTAAACCCATTTGAACTAAAACCAGTTTATATTAGAGTGGTTTCTTCTTTAGGTTCTCAAACTTCAGAAAAAGTAATGTCAAATGTTATTCAAGTAAATGTTTATCCATACTTCAATTATAATTTTAATGATTTTTACTTAGTTGGTGATGCTACTGCTCCAGGTTGGGATAACAACAATAACAACCCTGCTTTATTTAGAGATGCTTCAGATTCAAATGTATATTATTATACAGGAAGATTTGCAGGTGGAGGACACTTTAAAGTGCTTTCTACTTTAGGTTTATGGCAACCACAATATGGTACTGATGATGGTGCTACAGTTGGTGCAAATTTAGGTAGTGGTTCAGATCCAGAACGTTTTCCATATGGAGGAGGAAATGGAATTCCTGAAGGATATTATACTTTTAAGTTAGATTTAGCTACTAATACTTTTACATTCGATCCTTATACAGTATCTAGTACAAGTCCTGCTTCATTAACTTTACAAGGTTCTAGTACTGCAAATGTAGCTATGACACCATTAGCTTTTGATGGTCATATTTGGTATGCAAAAAGTGTAAGATTAACTCCTGGTGATGTACAATTTGCAACTGGAGCTGGTGCAATGTGGGGAAGTGCAACTTCTTTCTCTGGTGTAGCTACAGATGGTGGTGGATCTATACCTGTAGTTGTTGAAGACGATTATGATGTATGGTTTAACGACTTAACTGGTCGCTATATATTAATTCCATTAAACTTATAATAGCAACCTAAAATATTAAACAAATGAAAAATTATATAAAAAAATTAGGCTTTTTATTTTTATCATTAACACTACTTTTAGGTGCTTGTGAAACAGAAGAAAGCTTAACAATTACAACTCCAGATGCTGAGTTTGTGCTTGAAACACCTGGTATAAGTAACATTTTCCTAAATTTTGCTACTCCAGATAATCCAGCATTTACTATTACTTGGAAAGATGAAGTTTCTAATAGTACTAACTTTACAGTAGAAATGTCTACAGATGTAGATTTTACTAACCCTGTAGTTTTAGGAAGTACAGATAAGAACAACTTTTCTATGACTGTAATGCAGTTTAATGATGTTCTAAAATCATTAGGAATAACTTCTTATGAACAAGTAGCTGTTTACTTTAGAGTAGATAATGGTTCTCAAAAAAGTAATCCTATATTATTTCAAATAACAACTTATGCAGTTGCAGTTCCTGAAATAACTAGTCCAGACAATACTTTTAGTGCTACACTATCTGATGTAGATCCAGAAGCTGTTGCTATGACTATTGAATTTAATGATCCAGAAGTTGGAGCTAATAATACAGCTACAATAAACTACGAGGTTCAAATGGCTTTAGCAGGTACAAGTTTTGCTCAAGTATATTCACTTGGTACAACTACTAGTAACTCAATAGATGTAACACATGGTGCTGCTAATGATTTTGTATTAACTGCTGGAATAAACCCAGGTGATGCAGGTAGCTTTGACTTAAGAGTAATTGCTACTGTTAATAATGGTTCTGGTGATTTAGTAAGAACTTCTGATGCTACTACAATTTCAATAACACCTTATGACGTTGCTTTAGCTCCTATATTATACGTAGTTGGTGCAGGCGCAGTAGATGCTGGATGGGATTGGGCTACACCAGTAGAATTAGTGTTACAAGGAAAAAAATATTCTGGAAATATTAAATTACAAAATGATGCATTCAGATTTTTTACAGTAAAAGATGATTGGGGTTCTGGTCAAAATTATCCATGGTATCAAGATAGAGGATTTACATTTGATTCAAATCTAGAAAATGCTCTTGATGGAGATTCTAACTTTAGATTTACAGGTACTCCTGGAGAGTATTTTATTGAAATTGATATGGATGCTGAAACAATTACATTAGGGCCACCAGTAGTAGGACCAAACTGTAATTTTGATCAACTATGGTTAGTTGGAGCTGGTGTTGTTGGAACTGGTTGGGATTGGGCAAATCCTGCAAAAGTTACTTGTACAGGAACAGGTGTTTATGAAGGTAATATTAACTTAACAAATGGTGCTTTCAGATTCTTTACAGTTAAAGATGACTGGGGTTCAGGTAGAAATTATCCTTTTTATGCAAATGATGGTTATACATTAGATTCAGATTTAATTGATGCTATGGATGGTGATAATAACTTTGAATTTACTGGAACACCTGGAGAATATGGTTTAACAATAGATACAGTAAACAAAACCATAACACTTGGAGCTATGATTTCTCTTTGTGATAATGATCAACTTTGGGCTGTAGGTGCTGCAACTCCTGGAGGATGGGATTGGGCAAATCCTACTCAAATTCCTTGTACTGGATTTAATGAATATTCAGGTCAAATTACTTTAACAAATGAAACTTTTAGATTCTTTTCTGTTAGAGATGATTGGGGATCAGGTATAAACTATCCATTCTATGTAAATGAGGGTTACACAATTGACAGTAATTTTGAAGATGCTTTAGATGGTGACAATAACTTTAGATTTATTGGCACTCCTGGAACATACACCATTACCATTAATACGTTTAACAAAACAATTACATTACAATAATTTTAATAAAAGGCTATGCTAGTAAGCATAGCCTTTTTTATTACTACTTATGAAAAAAATTTACTTTTTATTTTTTTTATTTATTCCTATTGTCTCTTATAGCCAAGTATCAATTAATGTTAGTGCTATAGAAATGGATCAACCAGTTACTTTTACAGTCGATATTACAAGTACTGCAACAAATTGTAATGGATTTAACAATCCAACAAAAGTATATATGCATGCTGGTATAGGTAATAAAAATAATGCTTTTGCTTATGATGTAGTTGGTAATTGGGGTCAAGATGATGGAATAGGTGAAATGACAAATAATAATGATGGTACTTTTAGTATTACAATTACTCCACAAACTTATTTTTCATTAACCCAAACTGAAATTGAAAATGCTGCACAGATTGGTATGGTTTTCAGAAATGAAAATGGATCTCAAGAATTTAAAGACAATGGTTGTGCTGACTTTATTTTTCCAATTGGTGCTGTTCAATTAAATTTATTAGCACCAACAGAAGACTTAGTTGTTATTAATTCTGGAGATAATTTAGTTACAAGTACAACTATTAATTTCCAAGGAACAACAACTGTTCAAGGCCAAATAGAAGTTTTTTATAATAATGTATCTCAAGGAACAGCTAATTGTGGTTTCCCAAATTGTAACTTTACAATAAATAATATCACAGAAAGTGGCGAAGTTAAGATTGTTGGTAACCCTCCTTCTCCAAACCAAGCACAAAGTGGTGAAATTAAATTTAATGTTGTTGTAGCACCAACAGTTTCGCAAGAAGCAATTCCTACTGGACTTAAAGATGGAATAAATTATACAAATGATGCTACAAAAGCTATTTTAGTTTTAACTGCACCTAACAAAGAATTTATACAAGTAGCTGGTAGTTTTAACAACTACTCTCCTACTTCTAATCATGTAATGAAACAAGATCCAACTTCTGGAAAATTTTGGATTGAATTAACTGGTTTAACCAGTGGTCAAATTGAAAATTATCAATATTGGGTATTTGATACAACACCAACTTCTGGTTCACCAAGTTTAGTAAAAACTGCAGATCCTTTTTCTGCTTTGGTTTTATCTCCTTTTGATGATTCTGGAATCCCTTCAACAAGCTATCCAAATATGCCATCTTATCCTGATGAACAAGAACGTGAAGTAACAGTTTTACAAACAGGAAAAACACCTTATAACTGGACAGTAACAAACTTTCAAAAACCTAAAAAAGAAGATTTAATTGTTTATGAAGTTCTAGTTAGAGACTTTGATGCTGACAGAAATTATCAAGATATAATTGATAGAATTGATTATTTTAAAAATCTAAACATCAATGCCATTCAATTAATGCCTATTATGGAGTTTGATGGTAATGAAACTTGGGGTTATAATACTTCTTTTCATTATGCTTTAGATAAATTTTATGGTACACAAGACAAGTTTAAAGAGCTTGTAGATTTATGCCATCAAAATGGTATTGCAGTAATCTTAGATATTGCATTAAACCATGCAACAGGAAGAAACCCACTTGTAAGAATGTGGATGGATGATCCTGATAGTGATGGTTGGGGTGGTCCTGCAGCAGATAATCCATATTTTAATACAACTGCACAACATGATTATAGTGTTTTTAATGATTTTAACCATCAAAGTTCTTACACCAAAGATTATACAAAACAAGTAGTTAGACACTGGATTGAAGAGTATAAAATTGATGGATTTAGATGGGATTTAACCAAAGGTTTTACGCAAAATTGTGGACCAGGTTCTGTTGGAGGTTGTACAGATAGCTATCAACAAGATAGAGTTGATGTATTAAAAGATTATGCAGATTACTCTTGGAGTATTGATAATGATCATTATGTAATCTTTGAGCATTTGGGTCAAGATAATGAAGAACAACAATGGGCAAACTATAGATTAGGTGAAGGAAAAGGAATTATGATGTGGGGTAAAATGACAGCTGAATACACAGACTTAGTTCAAGGTTTTTCTACAAATATTGCTAGAGCTAGCCATAAAACAAGAGGTTTTTCTGCACCGAGATTAATGATGTATCCAGAAAGTCATGATGAAGAAAGAATAATGTACGAAGCTGTAAACTATGGAAATAACGGTTTTTCTTCTCATAATGTTCGTAATTTAAATGTTGCATTAAAAAGAATGGCATCAATGGCTTCTATAAGCTTAACAATACCTGGACCTAAAATGATATGGCATTTTGCCTCATTAGGAATGGACGATTCTATTTGGACTTGTGGAGATGGATCTGTTAATCCTGGAGATGATGGTTGTAAATTAGCAACAAAACCTCAACCTCAATGGTCAGAAAATTGGATGCAAAATGCAGATAGAAAAAATGTTTATGATACTTGGTCTAAATTAATTGCTTTAAAAACTCAAGAAGATGTTTTTGAAGGTGACTTTACTTTAGAAGGTAATTCTCAAAATGTAAGACTTTATATTTTTGATAATAACTTGCCTAATACAAAATTAAAGAATGTTGTTGTTTTAGCAAACTTTAATGTTACAGGTCAAAACATTACTCCAAATTTCCCCTATACAGGTCAATGGTATAATTTAATGGATAATACGTCTATTAATGTAACAAGTACAACAGAACAAATTTTTATACCTGCAGGTGAATTTAGAATTTTTGGTAACCAAGCAGCAACTTTAAGTAATGATGATATTGTATTAGAAAATTCATTATTTTCTCTTTATCCAAACCCTACTAAATCTGAATTTAGCTTAAATAAAGAAGCTAAAGAAGTTACTATTTATGATATTAAAGGAAAAATGGTTAAAAGCTATAATGAGGATATTATAAAAAATAATACATTTGAAATCAGCAATTTAAATAAAGGTATTTATCTAGTAAGAATAAAATCAGAAACTAATAAAGTATTGATGAAAAAATTAATTATTAATTAAAATTTCTTTTATTTTTTCTAAAGTATAATCTAATTCTTTTTTAGTTGTAAATTTTGAAAATGAAAATCGAACAGAGGTATTATTTACCTCTGTTTCATTTAAAATTTCTGCTAATACATGTGAGCCTTTATTACTTCCACTTTGACAAGCAGAACCTCCAGAAACAGCAATACCAGCCATATCTAAATTAAATAAGAAGAAATCATTTGTAATAGGAAATTGAACATTTAAAATGGTATAGGTACTTGAATTTATTTCTTCAGAAGAAGCATTAAATGAAATATGTTCTTCTATACTTTTTAAACCCCTTATAAAATAATTTTTAAATTTTTGTATTTGCTCTTTATCTTTTTCTAAGTTAGAATAAGCAATTTGTAAAGCTTTATCCATACCTAAAACACTTTGTACATTTTCTGTACTAGACCTTGCTCCTTTTTCTTGATCTCCACCATGCAACATCGGTTTTATGCCAAATCCTTTTTTAAAATAAGCAAAACCAACTCCTTTTGGTCCATGAAATTTATGTGCACTTGCCGTGATAAAATCAACAGGAATTTCTTTTAAATCTAGCTTATAATGACCTATTGTCTGTACTGTATCTGAATGAAATAAGGCATCATGTTTTTTACATAGAGTACTTACATCATTTAAAGGTAAAATTGTACCTATTTCATTATTAATATGCAGTAAACTTACCAAAGTTTTAGCTTCAGAATTAGATAACAATTCCTCTAAATGAGATAAATCAACTTGACCTTTATGATTAACAGCAACATAATCAACATTAATACTGTACTCATTTTTTAGAAATTCTACAGTATGTAAAACAGCATGATGTTCTATTTTAGAAGTAATTATTCTTTGAACTCCTAAATTAGTAACTGCATTTTGTAAAATTAAATTATCTGCTTCTGTACCACCTGCTGTAAATATGATTTCGCTAGCAGAAACATTAAAATGTTTAGCAATATTTTTTCTTGCAGTTTCTACTTCAGCTTTGGCTAGTCTACCAAATTGATGAGTAGAAGAAGGATTACCGAAATTTTCTTTCATAGAATTATACATAAATTCTATAACCTCATCATCGATTTTGGTAGTTGCTGCGTTATCTAAATAGACCAATTTCATCTTACAAAAGTACAACTAATTGCTATTCTGAAAAACATATACTTCTGTAGCACCTAAACCATATTTTTTATAAGAAGCATCATAATATTTTACAGGATATTTATTTAGTAATCTTAATAACTCAGATTTTAAAACGCCTTCTCCTACCCCATGTATAAAGACAATTTTAGATATTCTTTTTTGAATAGCAAATTCAACTTTTCTTTTGGCAGTATCTAATTGTAGATTTAACATATCATAATTATCTAAACCTCTTGTTGAGTTTGTTAGTTGATTTATATGTAAATCTACCTCTAAAACAACTTCATTTTTATCTTTTTTAAACAGACTTTTTTTAGAGTCATTTAATTTTGTTTTTTCTTTTAATAAAGGATTATTAATATCAGAAAACTTAGAAAGTTCATGTTGATCTTTATCTATTCTTACAAGTTCTGAAGCAAGAAATGAAAATTTCATACCATCTTCTGTTTCTATGATTACTTGATTATCAGAAACATCTGTAACAACCCCTTTTAAAACATCATCTAACACAGCTACTTTGTTACCAATTTCTAAACGCATTCTTAACTTTATTTTAATTTATAAGATAATAGTTATCACTTAATTTGCAACAAATTTATAAAGATGATTAAAACTCAAACAATTTCTACTAAAGATTTTTTTGAAAACTCTTTTAAAAAAGTAAACTTAACTAGCAGTAGAAAAGAACTTTTATTGAGAATTGCAGAAACTATTGCTAAAGAGTATTCTTTAAATGAGGTGGTTCATCTTAATTTTATTTGCACTCATAATTCTAGAAGAAGTCAATTAGGGCAAGTTTGGAGTTTTTATGCAGCTCATAATTTTGGTTTAAATATTAAATCTTTTTCTGGTGGTACAGAAGTTACTGCTTTCTTTAGAAACACAGTTAAAACATTACAAAAAGTTGGTTTTACTTTTCAATTAGAAGATTTTTCTCATCAAAACCCAAAGTATAGAATCTCTTTTTCTGGAACAAATGATAACATTTTAGGATTTTCTAAATTGTATAATGAGACTATAAATATAGAACCTTATATGGTTATTACAACTTGTGATAGTGCAGATCAAAATTGTCCATTTATCCCAACAGCAACTTTTAGATTTCATTTACCATTTGTAGACCCAAAGCATTCTGATGGTAGTGCTAATCAAGAAGATGTTTATTTACAAACTAATAGAAAAATTGCTGGAGAAATACATTTTATTTTTGCTAACGTAAAGAAGATGTTATCTTAAAACTTTTCTAAATAAATAGTTAGAAATAACATTTATTGTGTCTTAACCATCTTGTATTTCTTAAAATACTAAAGTCTACATGAAGTATAAATTCATGAGAATTAAAATTGCCAATTGCATTATTTATTTTGTAATCATAAGCATACCCAATTCTATATTTTTTATTTAAAATTAAAGTAAATAAAGCACTTACTGAGTTATTAAAACGATAAGATAAACCAGCCTCTAAACTCTCTTTATATAAAACATTAGCATTGACAAAAAAAATTATATTTCCAAAGTTTTATCATAAGGAATACTTTTTAAAATATGATTAATTACATTAATCCTAGCCTCAGTTTTTCTATTTGCTCTAATAATTTTCCAAGGAGAAATTTCTGTATTGGTTTTCTCGAACATAGCGTTTTTATACTCTGTATATTGATCCCATAAAGCTTGAGCTCTTTCATCTAATTTTGTCATCTTCCATTGTTTTAAAGGATCTCCTTTAATTTCTGCAAAACGTTTAGCTTGTTCTTTTTTAGAAATTGACATATAAATTTTTACCAAATGAATACCAGATTCTAAAATCATTCTTTCAAAATCATTTACCTGGTTCATAAAAATTTCATATTCTTCTTGAGTACAAAAACCATTTACAGGCTCAACTACTGCTCTATTATACCAACTCCTATCAAATAAAACCATTTCCCCAGCTTTAGGAAACTGTTCTACATAACGTTGAAAATACCATTGAGATTGTTCGTCTTTTGTTGGTTTAGGTAAAGCAACAATTCTCATATGTCTTGGATTTATTCTTTCTGTAATCCTTCTAATTGCACCTCCTTTACCTGCTGCATCTCTACCTTGAAATACTATGATAATTCGTTCTTCATTTTTGATAGCCCATGTTTGTAAACGAATTAGCTCAACTTGTAATTTTTTTAAGTTCTTTTCATACTTTATGTAACGTAAGGCTTTTTCTACACTTAAAGGTTCTTTATCTATTAAAGCTACAAGACCTTTTTTGGTGTTTAACTGTTTTATATCTGATGATGTTAACTTTCTTGCCATTTTTTTTAATCTATTTGATGAACATTAGACCTATAATAACGCATTACTACATTTGGATCTGGGTTTAGGATTGTACCTGCCTCAGATTTACCATCATAATAAAATTGAGATAAAACATAACGCATTGCTTCTAACCTTGCTACTTTTTTATCATTAGTCTTTATAATCATCCAAGGACTATAAGTAGTATGTGTTTTCGAGAACATTTCAGATTTATAATGTGTGTATTTATCCCAAAGAATTTGACCTTGTTTATCTACTGGACTAAATTTCCATCTTTTTAACGGATTATCTCTTCTGCTTTCAAATCGCTTTAGTTGCTCATCCTTAGTAATAGACAACCAAAACTTTATAATAATTACTCCATCTTCATACATCATATGTTCAAACTCAGGAACTTGAACTAAGAATTCTTTATATTGTTTCTCTAAACAAAAACCCATAACAGGTTCCACAACAGCTCTATTATACCAACTTCTATCAAAAAAAACAATTTCTCCAGGATTTGGTAGCTCTTTAATATATCTTTGAAAATACCACTGACCTTTTTCTACTTCTGTAGGTTTATTTAAAGCTACTAACCTACTAGATCTAGGGTTTAAATGTTCCATGAACCTTCTAATGTTCCCACCTTTACCAGCAGCATCTCTACCTTCAAAAATTATAGCTACTCGCTTTTGTTCTTTTGCTATATGATGTTGAAGTTTTACTAACTCTATTTGCAATAAACGTAATTCATTAATGTAAGAAAGTGTTTCGTTTACTTTTTGATAATGACCTTGTTTATTCTTTAATAAATTTAATAATTGATTATTGTTTTTTAATTTATAGAACTCCTCTTCTGTAATGTTATTTTTTGGATCCATCCACTTTGTTTAAAAGTTTAAATTTAAAGATTATTTTAAGAGTATCTAAAATTATCGTTTGAAATTTCTTGATTATATTTGTTTGTAATGAAACATTTTTTTTTCTTACTAATATTCTTCATTTCATCATTTATTTTCGCACAAGAAAAATTCTCTAAAGAAATTAAACTTATTACAGAAAATGACCTTTACGTTTCTACTAATAGAGACAGATATTATACAAATGGTTTTTTCTTAAATTATAGATACCTTACAGATAAGAAATCTAAAAAATTAGCAAAAAGAATTTTTGAATGGGAACTTGGGCATGAAATGTATAACCCTAATAAATCTACAGTTGAAAAAATTTCTGAACATGATAGACCTTTTGCAGCATATTTATATGCCAGCTTTGGTGTAAACAGAATTTATAAGAACAAAAGAATATTTAATACAACTTTTCAAGTTGGTATGATAGGACCTAATGCTTTTGGTGAAGAGGTACAAGATTTTGTGCATAATTTTTATGGTTTTAATAATGTAACTGGATGGAAATATCAAATAGCAAATGCTATTGGTTTAAATTTTAATGCAGAATATCTTCATTTTATTACAAAAAATAAAACAAACGGTTTTGACTTAACTTGGATTAATAAAGGAAAAATTGGAACTGTTTACACAAATATTTCTTCAGGTTTTTTGGCTAGATTTGGTTTTATACCTTTAACCAACATGATGAATTCAATGAGTTTTGGCACAAATTTAAATGATGATACTACAGATACTGTAAGACAGGTAGAATCTTACTTTTTTATACAACCCATGTTTAGATATGCTTTTTATGATGCCACTTTACAAGGTAGTTTTTTAAATGATAATAGTTTGGTTACAAAAGAATTAGTGCCTTTTGTTTTTGATATAGCCATTGGTATTAAATTTACAGCAAGAAGATTAAATTTTGGCTATACTTTTAATTATAATACTAATAAATCTAGAGGATTAAGATTTAAATATGGTAATAAATATGGTTCTATTCAAATTAGCTATTTTCTTAATTAATTTTCGAAAAAATCATCTTTAAAACCAATTAGATAAAGCATCTCTTTTGCTCTTGTGATAGCTGTATATAACCACCTATAATAAGCAATAGAAACTCCTTCTGGTAAATACGGCTGCTCTATAAATACAGTATTCCATTGTCCTCCTTGAGATTTATGGCAAGTTATAGCATAAGAAAACTTTACTTGTAAGGCATTAAAATACTTATTCTTTTTTATAGCTAAATACTGTTTGTATTTCGACTTTTCATGAGCATAATCTTCTTTAATAGCCTCATAAAGTTTATTAGATTCTTCGTAAGTTAAAGAAGGACTCTCACTCGTTAATGTATCTAAAAGTAAAACCGTATCAAAAGGCTGCATATCTGGATAATCTATCATTCTTAATGAAACTTCTGCAAAATGAAAACCATATAATTCTTTGATAGAAATTATTCTTAAAACCTCGCAAATATCTCCATTTGCAATAAAACCTGCAGATGATGAATCTGACAACCAATAATAATTATTCTTAACAACCATTACATAATCTCCAGTGGAAATTTCATTTTCTTGACCTCTAATTCTAAATCGTATTTGTTGATTGTATTGATTGGCTCTTTTATTAGAGCGAACAATAATAGCAGTATCTTCTATTCCATCAGAATCGTAAGCAGAGACTAATGCATCTTCTATATCATAACCATCTTCTAATCTTTTAATATCAGGATATTTTATAGAAAATTTAAAATCTTCAATTTCATTCTCTATTGCCAATCTTAAATAAGTTGCATTTACTAAAATTCCTGAATTTAAATGTTGACGCATTACTTCATCTAACTCAATAGAAATAACCTTTTTATTAAATTGATAATTTAAAGTTTCTTCATCTAATGCAGGACTTACTTTAAGTTTTACAGGAGGTAATTGAGCTGTGTCTCCAACAAAAATTAATTTACAATTATGACCAGAACTCACGTAATTTATTAAATCGTCTAACAACGATTTAGAATCAAATAATTGTTGATTTTGTTTACCATCTAGTATCATAGATGCTTCGTCTACTATAAAAATAGTATTTCTATGTTTGTTAGCTTGCAAAACAAAATCTACTGAACCGTTTGTGTTTTTTTTTGGAAAATAAATTTTTTTATGAATAGTAAAAGCAGGTTTTTTAGAATACACAGAAATTACTTTAGCAGCTCTTCCTGTGGGTGCAAGTAAAACAGATTTTTTATTTGCTTTCCATAAAGTATTTACAAAATAACCAATTACAGTGGTTTTACCAGTTCCTGCATATCCTTTAAGTAAAAACAGTGCATCTTTATTATCATTAAAAATAAAACTACTTAAAAGATTAAAAAGTTCTCCTTGTTTTAATGTAGGTGTAAATGCAAATTTTCTAAGTAATTCTCTAGTAAAATTAACAGGTTCTTTTATCATAATTTTATAAAACATTCAAAGATACATTTCTTTATAAAGAAAAATTTTTATGATAGAAAAAAAATTGTAGATTTGCGATAATACTATAAAAAAACTAAATATAAAATGAGTTTAATACTAATGATTATAGGAGCTGTACTAGCATCAGTACTGGTAGCCTTTGTTATAGTTAAATATTTACCTTTAAATTTAAGATGGATTCCATCTGTTCTATTGCTTTTATTAGCTGTGTATTTAGGGTATCTAATTTATGATGGAATTATGAAACCTATCAATTTTAACAAACAAAAAGTGGTTAAATTTGAAAAGGTTATTAAGAATTTAAAAATCATTAGAGATGCTCAAGTAAAGTATTATGAAGTTAATGGTGTGTATACTAAAGACAAAGAAGGATTAATTAAATTTATAGATACAGCACAATTAGCATTAACAGAAACTAAAACCATTGTTGAGAAAGAAAATAAAGGTGGTGGTGTAATTATCGATGTTGAAAAAAGAGTTACAGATACAATAGGTTACGAACCTGTATTAAAATACTTTAAAGACAGAGATTATAAAAATATGTTTAAAGTACCTGGTGTACCAAATACTGAATTCGAAATAGAAATTGGTGAAGTTGAAAAAGTACAAGGTTTAGTTGTTCCTACATTTAGAGCTAGAACTCCAAAAGAAGGAATCTTAGAGGGTATGGATGAATCTCTTATTAAACAAGAAAAAGAAGCAATAGAAACAGATCAAATTAAAGGAGAATATGTTTCTGTAGGTTCTTTAGAAGAAGTAACAACTGGTGGTAACTGGCCTCCAAAATACGATAGAAAAGACGGTGCTAAAAAAGAAGAGTAATACTTCTATAGAAAATACCAACAATTTAAAGTTATCCATCCAATTTAGTTTGGATGGATTTTCTTTTTGTATTTCTAATTTAGAAAATGAAAAAGACGAATTGTTTACTGAGTATCTTTTTGATACTCAACTAAAAACTCCTGAAGCGCTTTTAGAAGAAATAAAACCTGTTTTTAAAAATGATAAAAATTTACATTTAGACTTTAAAAATGTAAATATTATTTATAGAAATAACCTTAACTCTATAGTACCTATAGCATATTTTGATGAAAGTAATTTATCTCAATATCTTAATTTTTCTATAAAGACATTAAAAACAGACTATATAGCTTACGACACATTAAAAAACACTAAGACAAACAATATTTATATACCATATGTAAACATAAATAATTATTTATTTCAGCATTTTGGTGAGTTTGAATATAGACATCATTTATCTGTTTATATTGATAAATTGATTGATTTAAACAATGAAAACGACTCTAAAACCATGTATATAAATGTGGATCATAAATCTTTTGATATTGTTGTTTTAAAGGGTAAAGAACTGCTATTTTCAAATATTTTTAGTTATAAAACAAAAGAAGATTTCTTATACTACGTACTATTTGTTGCAGAACAATTAAAGCTAGATACAAATAGCTTTAATTTATTTATTTCTGGAAAAATCAATGAAGATTCAGAAGTATTTAAATTATGTTATAAGTATATAAGAAATATTAAGTTTTTAGAAAGTAATAATTCTATTTTTAAGTTTTTAAAAGCTAAAAGACATAGTAACTTCATTCTTTTACATAAATAAGCTAATGAGAATAATATCTGGTAAATATAAAGGAAGACGTTTAAAAGCTCCTAAAAACCTACCTGTTCGTCCAACAACAGATATGGCTAAAGAGTCTTTATTTAATATTTTAAACAACTTCTATTATTTTGATGGTATTTCTGTTTTAGATTTATTCTCTGGTACAGGAAATATTAGCTACGAATTTGCTTCAAGAGGAACAAAAAAAGTGGTAGCTGTAGATGGTAATTATAATTGTGTAAAATATATAAATGCTACAGCTAAAGAATTTAACTTTGATATAATCACTTATAAAAGTGATGTTTATAAATTTTTAGAAAAGACAACTTTACAATCTGACGTAATTTTTGCAGACCCTCCTTATAATTTTGAAAAAGAACAATTTATAAAAATTGCTGATTTAGTTTTTGATAATAATTTATTATTAGAAGAAGGTCTTTTAATTATAGAACATTCTAAGCATACAGATCTATCTGATCATAGCTATTATAGTTATCAAAAAAGATATGGTGGAAATGTGTTTAGTTTTTTTGAAAAAGATACTACAGAAGAGAATTAATAATCTGTTCTATACTTATACCTTCTGCTTCAGCTTTATAGTTTTTTACTATTCTATGAGATAAAATTGGTACAGCAACTGCTTTAACATCTTCTATATCTGGAGAATATTTTCCGTTTACAACTGCATGAGCTTTAGCAGCCAAAATTAAATTTTGTGAAGCTCTAGGACCTGCACCCCAGTCTAAGTAATTTTTAACCATTTCTGTTGCTTCGTTAGATTTTGGCCTTGTTTTACCTACCAAAGAAACAGCATACTCAATAACATTATCTGTAACAGGTATTTTTCTAATTAACTGTTGAGTTTGAATAATTTCTTCTCCAGAAAAAATAGAATTTACTGTATTTTGAATGTTTGAAGTTGTGTTTTTAACTACTTGAACCTCTTCTTTAAAACTAGGATATTCTAGATTTATAGAAAACATAAATCTATCTAATTGTGCTTCTGGTAATGGATATGTACCTTCTTGCTCAATTGGATTCTGTGTTGCAAGTACAAAAAATGGTAAATCTAATTTATAATAATTACCTGAAACAGTTACAGAACGCTCTTGCATGGCTTCTAATAAAGCAGCTTGAGTTTTTGGTGGTGTTCTATTTATCTCATCTGCTAAAATGATGTTAGAAAAAATAGGTCCTTTTATAAATTTAAATTGCCTTTTCTCATCAAGAATTTCACTTCCTAAAATATCAGAGGGCATTAAATCTGGTGTAAACTGTATTCTTTTAAAATGTAATCCTAAAGCATTAGAAAGTGTATTTACTAACAATGTTTTTGCTAAACCTGGCACTCCAATTAAAAGTGAATGTCCTCCACAAAAAATAGATAAAAGTGTAAAGTTAACAGCTTGTTCTTGCCCAATAATTACCTTACCAATTTCAGATTTTAATGAATTGTATTTTACTACTAATTCATCTACAGCTTTTACATCAGACATTACTTATTTGTTTCTTTTTTCCAATTTTTATCAAATTTACATTTTTGGTGTTCACTTGATATTTTTATATAAGTATCTTTTATTTTTTCTTTAGCCCATTTTGTAATGGTTTCTTCTTTCTTTTTTGTAAGAGCTAATTCTTGAATTTTCACGTAGTCATCAACCATATCTGCTTCATGAGTATCTACTCTATCTCTCATTAAGATAAATTTATACATCTTATCTCCACTTCTATCTTCATCATAAAAAACATCTGTAATTTCACCTTTCTTTAATTCTGCAACTCTTGCATATAATGCAGGATCCATTCTTGTTAAATCAAAACGAGATTCACCTGTATATGGATTTACTATTAAACCAGCATTGTTTTTTGTTTCTTTATCATCAGAATATTTTTTTACAGCTTCTTCAAAAGTAATCTTACCTTCTCTAATGTCTTTTGCTAGTTGTTCTGCTCTTGCTTTGGTATCTAATAAACGAGTTTCTGGAATATCTGGTTTCATTAAAATATGTGAAGCTATCCTCATATTTCCTTTAATTTTATGCAATTGCATAATATGGTAACCAAAGTCTGATTTAAATGGTTTTGATACTTGACCAATATCTAAACTAAAAGCCATTTCTTTAAATTCTTTGATGAATTGAGATTCTTTAGTCACCTCATATCTACCTCCATTAGTTGTTACACCTGGATCATCAGAATTTATAATAGCTTTCATTTTAAAACTTGCACCTTCTTCAATTTCTTTCTTTAAATCATTTAACTTCGCAACAATTCTATCCTCTTCTTCTTTAGTTGCAGATGCATTTAATACAATTTGAGCTAACTCTATTTCTGCAGGAAATTCTGGCAAATCTCCTTTTTCTTTTAACCCATTAAAATATAAACGCACTTCTTCTGGAGTAACATCTATCTTTTCAGTAATTTTTTGTTGCTCTCTTTCTATTAAAAGATTGTCTTTTTGAACTGAGTATAATTCTTTTCTTAAATCATCTATATCATTAAAACCATAAGCTTTTATAACTTTATCTAAAGACCCAAATTGTTGTGTAAAATATTGTACACTATTATCTACTCTAGATGATATTTCTGCATCAGAAACTGTAATACTATCAACTACAGCATGGTGTGAAAGTAATTTTTGTTGCATTAACTCTTCTAGCATTTCACAATCTTTAATAGTAATTTTACCTTCTGATCTAATTTCTACCTCTTGCTTAAATTTATCTATATCAGATTCTAAAACAATATTTTTACCTATAACTACTGCTACTCCATCAATTTTCACTTTTTGAGCTTGTAATGAAATAACCATCATACTCAAAAAAATAGTAAATAAACAAAGCTTAATAGACTTTAAAGTTGTTGTTTTTTGTTGCATCTTGTACTAATATTTTTTCTATATCTCTAATTAATTGAATTTTACGTTTGTGTAAAATCATTTGTTTTATGGTTTGTTCTACATAGCTTAAAGGAGCAATATCGTTTCTTAGTAGAACATCTTTAACACTCGTCAAATATAAACCTAATGAGTCTTGTTTTTGTGTGAATTGTATTTTTTTTAACAATTCTTCTTTAGAAAATGGCACTTTTAACAAAACGTTATCTACTCTACTCCAAACAGAGTCATTAAATTGAAAGTTTTTAAAACTAAGTTGCTGTTTTTCTAAAGCTTCTAAATCTTCTATATCATCAGATTTAAATAATTTAATTAATTCATTTTTGTTGATGACGTTAGTATCAAAATGTAAAAACTTTATTTTAATAAGATCTTCATTCAACTTAAAATTTTCTTTGTTTTTACTGTAAAAAGTATCTATTTCTTGCTGATTAATTAAAGTATCTAACTGTTGCTTAATCAACATTTCTTTATAATTATTAATTAATAAACTTTCTCTGTAATTTTTTACAAGTTTATCTATTTCATTTAATTCTTCTAATGAACTATTGTTTTCTGCTTTTCTTAATAATAGTTGTTTAACAGCCCAATCATTAATAAAACTTCTAACCAAAACAGTACTATCTTCTTTACTAATTTCTTTTGGTAAAATTTGTTTTATATCGTCTTTAAAAAGCTTTTCTGTATTAACTATAGCTACAATTTCAGATGTTTTTTCTTCCTTATCTTTTACACTAAAATAGTCGCAAGAGATCAGTAAAAAAATACTCAAAAAAAGTAGAATTGTTTTTTTCATTATTTTCTATTGTAATGCTTTTTTATTTTTTTTAACTGCTTTTTATCAACTGTTATAATAGCATTTTTTCTTAAATCAGCTATCCAATTTTTCTCTAAGAAATTTTGATAGTCGTTCATGACTTCTCCATTAATCTCTTTTAAATTCTTGGTTTTATAATTACCTATATTTTTATCAAAATAATTTTTTAAACCTAAAGAATCTTGTGCAGATTTATTCCAAATTTTTTGTTGCATTAACTCAAAAAGTAACAAACCATCTTTATATTCTTGTAATGTGCTTGCAAATTGAGGCTCAGACTTTTCTAAGTTATCTTTATAATAAGTTAAGATTGTTTTGTCTTTAAACTCATTAAACAATTCATAATTAGGTTTATCTTTTCTATTTTTAGCAAAGTCTACAAAATCTTTCTGAGTAATTTTTAATTCGTTAATGGTAAACATTGTTTGTTGTAAAGAATCTGTATCAACTTTACTTAAATCTTTACTATTAAAAATTTCTTTAGCTAGTGAATTTTCTTGAATAGAGTATTTTTCTTTTAATCTCTCAATAACTGCATTTTGTGATAATTGTGCACGAGAGCTAGACTTAATTCTATTTTCTAAATCTATTTTAATTTCATCAAAAGGTTGTACAGGGTGTTTTTTTATTAACTGTACAATATGCCAACCAAATCTTGTTTTAAAAGGTTTAGAGTATTCTCCTTCTTTTTCTAAACTAAATGCTACATCTTCGAAAGATTTAACCATAACTCCTGTTCCAAACTTTCTTAACTTACCATCTCTAGATTTAGTTCCTGGATCATCAGAATATCTTTCTGCTAAACTACCAAACTGTTCATCTTTATTAAGTTTAGCATATACTTCATTTATTTTATCTTCTCCTTTTTTAGACAAATCTTTTACTAAAATATGTGCAACTTCTACCTCTCCTTTAGATGGTCTAAATTCATCCACTTTTAAAATGTGGTATCCAAAACGAGTTCTAAAAGGTTTTGAAACTTGACCTGCTTTTGTATTATAAGCTGCATCTTCAAAAGGAAAAACCATTTTAAAAGCAGAGAAATATCCTAAATTACCTTTGTTCCCTTTTCTACCATTAAAATCTCTAGCTGAAGGGTCTTCTGAAACCTCTTCTGCTACTTTTTCAAAATCTTCTCCATTAACTATTCTATTTCTAATTTTTATTATTTTTTGATAAGCCTCTAGAGTGTCTTTTGGAGTTGGAACTTTAGGCGTTCTAATTAAAATATGTTTCGCTTTTACTTCATTTTTAGTTCTAAAATAAGCATCTCTTACTAATTGATTTATAAAAGCACTATCTTGTAAATAAGGAGCAGATAATTGATTTCTATAGGTTTCTATTTCTTTTTTATAGCTTGATAATGTATCTAGTTTTATTGCATAAGCTTCTCTAACTTTTAGCCTATAATTAATAAATAATTCGAGGTTGTTATCTATATCTTTTGCTTCTTCATTATCTATGGCATCTAGGTTTTTTTCATAAACTCTTTTAAATTCTTGAACCGTTATTTTTTCATTATCTATAGAGACTAAAACCTTCTCTTTCTTTTGTGCTATTAAAACAAAAGAAAACAACAAACATATAAGTAATACTGATTTTTTCATAAATTTATAAAGATATAATTCCTTCAATCTTTTCTGCTTTTTTATAATAATTAATTACGCTGTTAGCACTATCTAAATTAACAACTATAGAAACACTAACATATTTTCCTGTTTTAGATTTTTTTGTATTAATTACTGCTCCTGTATTATCAAAAATATTTTCAACTTCATTTACTTGATTTCCAGAAGAAGGTACAATAAATTTATACATATAATCTGATGGAAAATCAGTTGTATCTTCTAATTGAGCTTTTAATTTTATATAAAATTCGTTTTTATCTTTCATAAGCTTACCTAACTAATATTAGAAAAATGTAGCGCACAAAATTACATTAAAAATTAGTTTTATAAAGAGATTGATTTATTTTTGTCAAAATCGAGTCAAAATAGTATTTTTCAAATACTTTAAAAACAGAATTTTGTTAAAAGAGCAATTAAAAGTTGTATTAATAGGTGGCCCAGGAACTGGCAAAACCACCATCATAAATAGTTTAGATGAAAAAGGATTCTCTTGTTTTCATGAAATCTCTAGACAAGTAACTCTAGAAGCTCAAAAGAAAGGCATAGATCAACTTTTTTTAACTGAGCCTATACTTTTTAGTAAGCTATTATTAGAGGGCAGAGAAACTCAGTTTTTAAAGGCTCAAAAACTAAATAATTCCCCAATCTTTTTTGATAGAGGTTTACCAGATGTTTTTGCTTATTTAAATTATGCTAAAACAGAATACCCAGATTATTTTATAGAGAAAAGTAAAAAATACAAATACGATGTCATTTTTCATTTTTCTCCTTGGGAAAAAATACATGAATCTGACAACGAACGTTACGAATCTTTTGAGGAAACTATTAAAATAGATAAATACTTACAAGAAGCTTACCTAATATTGGGCTATAAAATTGTTAAAGTTCCTTTTGGGAGTATTGAAGATAGAGTAAACTACATCTTACATTCAATCGAGCAACTTAAATGATTTCTTCTGAAGAAATATTAGAAAAATATTGGGGTTACTCTAGCTTTAAATCACCTCAAAAAGAAGTGATAGAAGCTGTTTTAAGTAAAAAAGATGTTATCACTTTACTTCCCACAGGAAGTGGAAAATCTATTTGCTATCAAATTCCAGCATTATTTCTAGAAGGAGTATGTTTAGTAATTTCTCCATTAATAGCACTAATGCAAGATCAAGTAAATAGTTTAGTAAAAAGAGGAATTAAAGCAACTTATATAAAACCAAACTCAAGTGTAGACGAAATTGTTTCTCTTTTTGATGCTATAAAATTCAATAATTACAAACTACTATATATATCACCAGAAAGGCTTCAATCCTCTTTAATTAAGGAAAAATTAAAAGAATTAACTCTTTCTTTAATTGCTGTTGATGAGGCACATTGTATTTCTGAATGGGGGCATGATTTTAGACCTTCATATAGAAACATAACACAAATAAAAGAACACTTCCAAAATATTAATTACATTGCTTTAACAGCTACAGCTACTAAAAAAGTAATAAATGACATAGAGATAAATTTAGATTTAAAAGAACCTAAACTATTTACAAAAAGTTATTATAAAGATAATTTGGCATATCAGATATTTTCTGTAGAAGATAAATTAACTAGGCTAACACAAATTTTTTTAAAAACAAGAAGACCAGCAATAGTTTATGTGAATTCAAGAAAAAAAACAATTGAACTTTCTAACTTTTTAAATGCAAACGGATTTAAGAGTAGTTTTTATCATGGAAAATTAACAACCGATCAAAAAAAGAATGCTTTTGATAATTGGCTAAAAGAAGAAACACCAATTATGATAGCAACAAATGCTTTTGGTATGGGTATAGACAAATCTAATGTTGGAGTTGTTATACATTTTGATATACCTAATAGTATAGAAAATTATGTTCAAGAAGCAGGAAGAGCAGGAAGAGATTCTAAAAAATCTTTTGCTGTTTTATTAAAAAATAATCATGACCTTGAAATTTACAAAAAACGTTTTTTAAAAAATATTCCAACTGTATCAGAAATTAAAAAAGTACATCGAAAATTATATCAAAATTTTGAAATTAGCAATGGTGAACTTTTAGACAAATCGTTTCCTTTAAACACATATGACTTTGCTAAAAAGTATCAATTTACACAAAATAAAGTTGAATTTATTTTACGTATTTTAATGAACAATGGTATTGTTTCGTTATCTAATACGTTTCAAAAAAAATCAACTATAATGTTTAAAACTTCTAATGAATTTGTTATAAAATACGCTATAAATAATATCTATATTAAAAAATTTATAAACTCATTACTAAGAAGTTACACTGGTTTATATAAACAAAAAGTTAATGTTAATGAATTTGTACTTGCAAAAAAAAATAATATAACTTCTTCGCAAGTAATTCAGTATTTGAAGCAACTAGATAAAGATAATATCCTTGAATACAACCCTGTAATAACAGATACAGAAATTCAATTTCTTTTGCCTAGAGAAGATGACAGAACTATAAATTTATTTAGTAAAGAAATTACACAATTTTTAAAATTAAAAGAAGAAAAATTTAATGCTTTTTTATTCTATTTAAACAATAACAACATCTGTAGAAGTATTCAAATTTTAAATTATTTTGATGAAAATTCAGATAAAAAATGTGGTATTTGTGATGTCTGTTTAACTCAAAAAAAGACTTCAATTAAAGATATTGAAATAGAAATTTTAAAATTATTAAACCTTAAAAAATCATTAACCTCTTCTGAAATTATTACCCATTTAAATAGTAATGAGCATGAAGTTTTAATACATTTGCGCAGTCTATTAACTCTAGATAAAATTAAAATTAATTCTAGAAACAAATACGAAATCAAATCTTAAAGATGAAAAATTTACGAATAGTTTTTATGGGCACTCCAGATTTTGCAGTGACTATTTTAGATCATTTAGTAAAAAACAACTATAATATTGTTGGGGTTATTACTGCCCCAGACAAACCTGCAGGTAGAGGAAGAAAGTTAAATGAATCTGCAGTAAAAAAATACGCTTTAAAAGAAAACTTAGCTATTTTACAACCAACCAACTTAAAAAATGAAAGTTTTGTTGATGAACTAAAAAAGCTATCTGCAGATTTACAAATAGTAGTAGCCTTTAGAATGTTGCCTAAAATAGTTTGGAATATGCCAAAATTCGGTACATTTAATTTACATGCTTCTTTATTGCCAGAATATAGAGGTGCTGCACCTATTCATTGGGCAATTATAAATGGAGAAACAAAAACTGGTGTTACTACTTTTTTTATAGATGATAAAATTGATACTGGAGAAATTATCTTACAAAAAGAAATTGAAATTTTATCTGATGAAACTGTAGGTACTTTACATAATAAACTTATGTTTTTAGGAGCTGAGTTAGTTTTGCAAACAGTAGACCAAATAGAAAATGGAAATATTAGCACTACTAAACAACCAGAATTAGAAGAAAAGTCTGCACCAAAACTTAATTCAGAAAATACTAAAATTGATTGGTCAGAATCTATTGAAAACATTTACAATAAAATAAGAGGTTTAAATCCTTTTCCTTCTGCTTGGAACTTAATAGAAAACAATAAAGAAACCATTAAAGCTCAACTATACAAAGTAGAAAAGGTTTATGAAAAACATTCTTACAATATAGGACTAATAAAGACAACTAAAAAAGAATTAAAAATAGCTGTTGAAAATGGTTATATAAATGTATTAGAAATAAAATTATCTGGTAAACGAAAAATGGATATTAAAAGCCTACTTAATGGATTTCATTTTTCTGACGATGCAAAAGTGCTATAACCCTTTACTAACAAGGAATTTTGCGTTTTTTAAACAAAAATACTAGTCGTTATTAACATTTAATAGGTATTTATTAACAAAACCCCCTATTTATATACCTCAAATTTGCATAAGCCCTTAATCCTTCTATTTTTGTTAAGCTATTTAGCAAAAAATATAAATATTCAATAATTTAAAATCTATTTATTATGAACAAGTCAGATTTAATCGATGCAATGGCTGCAGACGCAGGAATTTCTAAAGTAGCAGCAAAAGCAGCATTAGAATCTTTTACAGGAAATGTAACTTCTGCTTTAAAAAAAGGAGATAAAGTTGCTTTAGTTGGTTTTGGAACTTTTTCAGTTTCTAAAAGAGCTGCAAGAAGTGGTAGAAACCCTCAAACTGGTAAAACTATCCAAATTGCTGCTAAAAATGTAGCTAAATTTAAAGCTGGTGCAGGATTAAGCGACGCTGTAAACTAACCTTAGTTTATCGTTTTATTATCGAAAACTCTCTTTTTAAGAGAGTTTTTTTTATACCTATAATTTTATATATTTACTTATGCCCAATTTAAAACCTACAAAAGGAAAACTTTTAATTGCTGAGCCATCTATATTAAATGACTCATCATTTAATAGATCTATTATTTTAATTACAGAACATTCTGAAAATAATTCTGTAGGTTTTATATTTAATAAACCTTTAAATTTTACCATTAACGATTTGTTACCAGAAATAAATGCAGACTTTACAATATACCAAGGAGGACCTGTAGAGCAAGATAATTTGTATTTTGTTCACCAAGTACCAGAATTAATACCAGATAGCATAGAGGTAAACAATGGCATTTATTGGGGTGGTAATTTTGAAACATTAAAGAATCTCTTAAATAACAATTTACTTCAAAAAAATGACATTCGTTTTTTCTTAGGATATTCTGGTTGGGAAAAAAATCAACTAATAGATGAAATAAACACAAAGTCATGGTTTATCTCGGAAAACGATTCTGAAGATATTTTTGCCGAAAACGACATGTTTTTATGGAGAAACAAATTAATACAAAAAGGTGGTGATTATAAGCTTTGGGCAAACGCACCCAGTGATGTTACTTTAAATTAAGTTGTAAACTCCAAAACTTGTAAATTTTTAGCAATTTTTTTACTAAAATCTACTTTAAATGTTTTCTTTTTATATTGAGTAACAGGCTGAATACCAATAATAGCATTTGTTATAAAAACCTCATCAGCTTTTTGAATTTCGAATGGAGAAATTGAAGTTTCTTCAACTTTAAACTCTTCATTTTTTGATATAATTTCAAGTACTTTTTTCCTAACAATACCTTTAATACATCCTTCTGTAGTTGCAGGAGTTTTTACAACATTATCTTTTACAATAAAAATATTACCATTTGTAACTTCTACTACCCCCTTTTTCTCATTAATTAAAATACAATTATCTAAGTCGTTTTCTTTAGCAAAAACACTAGCTAAAGTATTTAGCATTTTATTATTTGTTTTAATGGTAGATAATAATCCAGAGTAATTATAAAAGTCTTTAAATACATCTATCTTATAATCATTTTTAATGTTCTGATTTAATTCAGAAGCTTCAACCAAAAAATCTATCTCATTAGTTTTTGGCGTGTATAAACCACCATCTTTTCTAAAAATAGTTAATCTTACTCTAGATTTTTGTAAAGTGTTATTCGCTTTTACTAAGCTTAAAATTTCTTTTTCTAAAAATTCTAATGTAAAACTCATAGGAATTTTCATTCTAAGCATTCTCATAGAAGCCATCAATCTAAAATAGTGATCTTCCCAAAAAATTACTTTATTATTTACAACTTTAATAGTTTCAAAAACAGCATCGCCATATTTGAACCCTCTATTTTCAGCAGTTAGAGAAAATTTTTCTTGATCTAATATGTCTCCATTAAAATTTATCATACTTCTAAATATAAAAGAACAAAATTAAGGCTTTTGATAATAATAAGACATAAAAAAACTCAGTTAAAAAACTGAGTCTTTTTTATAAATAATAGCATTTGTCTAAGCTCCTATGGTATGCTTTAATTCGTCTATTTGATTTTCCCAAAGTTGCTTAGCCTCCTCTACTTCATCTTCATCGTCTGCAAAATCAGTTATTATTAAAGACACATCCTTTGTTAATGCATCAACTTGAATCTTAATTTCAAAATAACTATCGTCATCCTCGCTTTCTAACCATTTAAATCGTATTCTATCATCAGATTTTTTAGTTATTAGCTTTGCTTTTTCTTCTGTATCATCCCAAATAAAACTAAAAATTTTCCCTCTAGAGTTTACTTTGTCAGCAAACCATTCTTGCAAACTAGAAGGAGAAGAAATATATTGATACAACATGCTAGGAGATGCGTGTATAGGGATTTCTAATTCGTATTTGACTTTATCCATTTTTTTGTTTAGTTAGGCACACAATATAGGTATTAATTCTATTTAAAAAAAATTAAAACCTCTGCTTGCGAATCTCTAAAATTCATTTATATTTGCAGCCTCAAATATGAATGGCGAGGTAGCTCAGTTGGTTAGAGCGCAGGATTCATAACCCTGAGGTCGGCAGTTCAAATCTGCTCCTCGCTACAATTTTTTAAAAAAGCTTTACCAAGCGAGAGTAGCTCAGTTGGTAGAGCGTCAGCCTTCCAAGCTGAATGTCGCCAGTTCGAACCTGGTCTCTCGCTCAAAAAAAAGACTTTACAATATTGTAAAGTCTTTTTTTTTAGAACTTTTTTAGCTTATCACCAAAAAACAATAATAACAAAATTGGTATTGCTAAAAGTATTACAAAAGTAGTATTGATAGAAAATAAAATAGGCTTTAATAATAAAGTCAAAGCAAATCCTCCAATTGCACCACCTAAATGGGCTGCATGCCCTACATTTCCAAGTTGTTTTTTCATTCCATAAATAGAATATAATAAATACCCTACTCCAAAAACATAACCAGGAATAGGTATGGCAAAAAAGAGCAATAACTGCATATCTGGAAAAAGTAGAATTGATGAGTAAACAATTCCAGAAACTGCTCCAGAAGCACCAACAGCAGAGTAATAAGGCTCATCTTTATGATAAGACAAAGAATAAAAACTACCTGCTAAAAGACTTCCAAAATAAATAATTAAAAAACTATTATTTCCTAAAATATTAGCCACAAAATCTGCAAAAACATATAGAACATACATATTTAAAATAAGATGCATCCAATCTACATGCAAAAAACCTGATGAAAACAACCTTACCTTCTCTCCTCCTTTTATCCTACTAACTTGAAATTTATACTTATCTAAAAAGGCATAATCGTCAAAACCTTTCATAGATACTAAAACATTAGCTATTATAATACCTAATACTATTAAATTTGATTGTTGTAACATAAAACAAACATAACAATTCTGTTTGATTTCCTTTTACCTTTTCAAATTAAAATATAGATATTTGTACTCGAAAAAATTAGTATGCAGTTTATTACTTTTATCTTAGTATATCCCATAGTAAAGTTATTATCAAAATTACCTTTAAGGATATTATATATATTATCTGATGTACTTTACCTATTAATTTTTTATATATTTAAATACCGGAAAAAAGTTGTGTTAGACAATTTAATGCTAGCTTTTCCTGAAAACTCATTAGCAGAAAACAAACACTATTCTAAATACTTTTTTAAACATTTTACTGACTTATTTATAGAAACTATAAAAGCCATTTCAATTAGTAAGAGTGAAATAGTAAAAAGATATCAATACACAAATCAAGAGTTAGTAAACAATCTATTAAAAGAAGGCAAAAGTATAATATTTATTGGAGCTCATCAAGCTAACTGGGAATGGTCTGTAAATTCTCCATTGGTAATTAATAGTAAAGTTTATGGATCATATACTAGTTTAGGCAATACTTATTTTGATAAGGTAGTTAAGAAATCTAGAGAGCGTTTTGGCTTTAAATGTTATGAGTCTTCAAAAACTACAAAGGTAATTTTAAAGAACTTTAAAGAAAAAAAACAAAGTATATATTTATTGCTAAGTGATCAATCACCTCAAGTAGAACGATCTTTATATTGGACTGATTTTTTTGGCATTAAAGTACCTATTCATGTAGGAGCTGAAACTATTGCAAAAAAATTTGATTTAGCAGTTGTTTTTTGTGCTACAAAAAAAATAAAACGAGGATTTTATGAAACCGATTTTAAATTGATAACTAAAAATCCTAAAGAAATTGAGAATTATAAAATTACGGATGAATATATAAAGCTTACTGAAGAACTTGTAAAAAAACAACCAGAATGTTATTTATGGTCTCATAAAAGATTTAAACATAAAGATCGTTTTAATGAATGGAAAAGCATGAAAAACGTTCAGAAAAAGCTAAAAAAATAGAGAAAGTTATAAAATATAAAGCAAATAGATTTTTAGCACGATATTTGTAATTAATACCACACAAATGAATCTTATATTATTCTACATTACTTATCCTATAATTTGGTTAATATCTATATTACCAATGCGAATTTTATATATCATTTCAGATTTTCTTTTTGTGCTAGTTTATTATATCATTGGTTACAGAAAAGATGTAATTTCAGGTAACATTAGTACAGCATTGCCAGAAAAATCTAACAAAGAAAAAGAATTAATTGCTAAAAAATTCTACAAACATTTTACAGATATGGTTGTAGAAAGCCTTAAATCTTTTACCATTTCTGAAAAAGAAATTTTAAAAAGATATCAATATAAAAATCCTGAACTAGTAAATAAATATGTAGAGCAAGGTAAAAGCGTAGCATTAGTAAGTGCACATTTAGCAAATTGGGAATGGTCTACTAGCCTGCCTTTAGTGATAAAAGGAAATGTGTTTGGCGCTTATAATAAATTAAGAAACGAAACTTTTGAAGATAAATTAAAAAGTACTAGAGAGAAATTTGGAGTTGTAGGTTCTAGAACTTCTGACTTTGTAAATTTTATTAAAGATAAATTTAACAATAATATCCAAGGTTCTTATATTTTGTTAAGTGATCAATCTCCTATGATCCCTAAAACGTTTCACTGGGCAGAATTTTTTGGTGTAAAAGTTCCTGTACATACAGGTGCAGAAATGTTAGCCAAAAAATATGATTTGGTTGTAATTAATTATAGGGCAAAAAAAATAAAAAGAGGTTACTATGAAACTGACTTTGTATTAATTACAGAAGACCCAAAAAAATTTAAGAATTATGATATTACTGAGAAATTCTTAAAAATTACTGAGAAAAATGTAAAAGAACAGCCTGAGTTTTATTTATGGTCTCACAAACGTTTTAAACATAAAGACAAATTTGAAGAATGGCAAGAAATTATGAAATCTAAACAGCAAACCAAGAGTTAACTAACTCTTTTTCTATTGATGTTACTGTTTTATGCACATAATCATTTTTAATTGCATCGTATTTATAATCTTTAGACCAATCTTCAATATTTTCTGATAATTCAGTTAATGATTTACAAATAAAATCTAATTCATTATTAGTAACTGTTGGATGTAAAGACAAACGAACCCAGCCTGGTTTTTCTGTATTACATCCTTCTAAAATTTGCCCTTTAATTCTGTTAGAAGTTTCTTGATCTACATTTAATAAAAAATGTCCATAAGTTCCTGCACAAGAACATCCTCCTCTAGTCTGAATTCCAAAACGATCATTTAATAATTTAACAACCAAATTAAAATGGTATTTTTCAAAATAGAAAGAAAAAATACTTAATCTCTTTTTATGATTAGGAGCTAATATTTTTACACCCTCTAATCTTTCTAAGGTTTTAAAAATTACCTTATTAATTTCTTCTTCTCTTTCTTCTATGTTTTTTGTGCCCATTTTCTCCTTTAACTGAACAGCTAAAGCAATTTTTATGGTTTGCAAAAAACCTGGAGTACCACCATCTTCTCTAGTTTCTACATCATCAAAATAATCATGTTCTCCCCAAGGATTTGTATAACTTACAGTACCTCCTCCAGGATTATCTGGCACTGTATTTTTATATAATGATTTATTAAATATTAAAACCCCAGAACTTCCTGGTCCTCCTAAAAATTTATGTGGAGAAAAGAAAATAGCATCTAACATTTCATCCTCATTTTCTGGATGCATATTAATATCTACATAGGATGCACAACAAGCAAAATCCACAAAACATAACCCATTATATTTATGAATTAATTTTGCAACATCATGATAAGGTGTTTTTATACCAGTTACATTAGAACAAGAGGTAATTGAAGCAATTTTTACTTTTCTATGCTGATGTTTTTTTATGCAATTTTCAAACTCTTTTAAACAAACTAAGCCAGCATCATCACAAGGTACAACTACTACATCTGCTATGGTTTCTAACCAAGAAGTTTGATTTGAATGATGTTCCATATGAGAAACAAAAACAATTGGTTTTAGTTCTTCTGGAATAATGGTATAATCTTTTAAACTCTCAGAAACTTTAAGCCCTAAAATACGTTGGAATTTATTGACAACACCTGTCATACCTGAACCTGTAGTAATTAAAACATCATTACTATTAGCATTTACATGACGTTTAATAATATTTCTAGCTTCATGATAAGCTAAGGTCATAGCTGCACCAGAAGTTGAAGTCTCTGTATGTGTATTTGCTACAAAAGGCCCAAATTGATTACAAATTTTCTCTTCTATAGGTCTATATAAACGACCACTTGCAGTCCAGTCACAATAAACCAAATCTTGCTTACCATAAGGTGTATCAAATTTCTGGTCTATACCTATGATATGCTCTCTAAATTGTGAAAAATAGTGTTCTAAATTCATTAGCCTAAAGATTTCTCGACTGCATTTAATATAACAGTTTATATAATTTCTTTTATTTCTCCAATAAAACGTTCTGCTAAAGCATCTGCTGCTGCTTGACTTTTAGCTTCTGTATAAATTCTAATAATAGGTTCTGTATTCGATTTTCTTAAATGAATCCACTCTTCTGCAAAATCAATTTTAACACCATCTATAGTATTTACATCTTCATTAGCATATTTAGAAGCCATAGTCTCTAAAATATTATCAACATCTATTTCTGGAGTTAATTGTATTTTATTTTTACTCATAAAGTAACTTGGATAACTCTTTCTAAGCGCCTTACAAGACATTTTTTTATGAGCTAAATGTGATAAAAATAATGCAACACCTACTAAAGAATCACGTCCATAGTGTGAAGCAGGATATATAATACCTCCATTACCTTCACCACCAATAACAGTATTGGTTTCTTTCATTTTAATAACCACATTTACTTCACCTACAGCAGAAGCTGTGTATGTTCCTCCATGTTTTTCAGTAACATCTCTTAAGGCTCTAGAAGAAGACAAGTTAGAAACTGTATTTCCTCCACCAAGTCTACCTAACACATAATCTGCACAAGCTACTAGTGTATACTCTTCTCCAAACATAGAACCATCTTCACAGACTAAAGCTAGCCTATCTACATCTGGGTCTACTACAATTCCAAAATCAGCTTTTTCTTTAACTACCAATTCAGAAATATCAGTTAAATGTTCTTTTAAAGGTTCTGGATTATGAGGGAAATGACCATTTGGAGTACAATATAATTCAACACATTCTACGTTTAACTCTTTTAATAAAGCAGGTATAAAAACACCCCCTGTAGAATTTACACCATCTACAACAACTTTAAAATTTGCTGCTTTAATTACATCTACATCAACTAATTCTAAGTTTAATACTTCTTGAATGTGTTTTTGTAAATAGGTATTATCTTTTGTGTAAGTTCCTAAATCGTCAACTTCTGCAAATGTAAAATCTTCACTTTCTGCTAAAGCTAAAATTTGCTCTCCATCTTCACCATTTAAAAACTCCCCTTTTTCATTTAAAAGTTTTAAGGCATTCCACTGTTTTGGGTTATGAGAAGCTGTTAAAATAATACCTCCATCAGCTTTTTCTAGAGGCACTGCAACTTCTACAGTTGGTGTTGTAGATAAGCCTAAATCTATAACATCTATACCTAAACCAACTAAAGTGTTTGCTACTAAACTAGATATCATCTTGCCAGAAATTCTGGCATCTCTACCAATAACAACCTTTATTTCTGTTTTACCTGAATTTCTTTTTTTTATGAAAGCTCCATAAGCAGAAGCAAATTTTACAGCATCTATAGGGGTTAAATTGTCACTCGTGTTTCCTCCTATGGTTCCTCTTATTCCTGATATTGATTTTATTAATGTCATAGTTTCTTTTTAACTCAACAAATATAATTTTTTAGAACGATTTTTTTTGTTTTAAGAGATACAAATACACACCTTATTTTATCTAAGAATAACAATTTCATAAATAGGTTACATTTTTTACTATCTTTAAAATCTAACCAAAAACTATGATTCAATTATTTAAAAAAATCAGAAAAAAATTAATAGCAGAAAAAAGACTAGTTAATTATTTAGCTTATGCTATTGGAGAAATTTTATTAGTTGTAATAGGAATTTTATTAGCGCTTCAGTTTAATAATAAAAATCAAGAACAAGAAAACACAAAAAAAGAAAGAGGTTATTTAATAAGTATAGTAGAAGATATTGAATTTCAAAAATCAATTTTGAAAGACATGAAAAGACATAGTCTTGAATCAATTGAAGTTGCCAAATCGATTATCAAAGATTATAATACAGAGCAAAGTTTTTTAAAAATAGATAGCTTAAATAGCAAGCTAAATTTTTTAATTGAAACTTATATTTTTCCAAATACGAACAACACAGATTCAGAACTGGTTTCTTCAGGACAATTAAATCTAATTTCTGATAAATCTTTAAGTATAGATATTATAAACTACTATTTAAATTCTCAAGAGAGTAATGACGATGTAAAAAATAATATTGACAATATTTTCTATCCTGAAGTATATCCAACCATAAAAAAACTTTGTCAAATAACCATGTATGATGAAGATGTGGATGAAGATGAAGAATATTTATTTGAAGAATATCAAGAATTAGAGTTACTAATAAAAAATAGATTAAAAAACCAGAGGTGAAACTAGATTTATTGAATGCTATTAAAATTAGGATTCAAATATTAAGTGTACATGTTTTAATGATCGATGAACTTGTAGAATTTGGAAACGAATTGATAAAATCTATAGATGATTATTTAGAGTTAACACCAGATATGGTAAATCATTATGATTAAAAAAATAACCAATCTTTATATTTTGAAAAAAATAAAACAACTTAAAAATCTTTCTAATTGTAGAGTGTTTTTTTATTTCATCTTCTTTACTATAATTTCTTGCAAGCCAGATAATAATTTAAAAGATCCTCTACAAGCTGGATGGAAAGGAGAAAAAGTATGTACTATTCTTGAAGAAAATGATAAAATAAGAGCATTAAAGTGTACTTTTCCTCCAGGTATTGGTCATGAAAAACACTTTCATGCTTCTCATTTTGGTTATACTTTAAAATGAAGCAAATTTAAAATTACTGATAAACAAGGAACAAGAGAAGTAAACGTGCCAACAGATTACAACTTTTATAAGGAAAATATTGATTGGCATGAAGTGTTAAATATTGACGATTCTACTGCTGTTTTTATAATTATAGAACCAAAATAATATGCTAAAATTCTTCAGAAAAATACGATACAAGCTTATGAGTGAAAATAAAATATCACGCTATTTTAAATACGCCATTGGTGAAATTATTTTAGTAGTAATTGGAATTCTCATTGCACTACAGATTAATAATTGGAATGAAGGAACTAAAGAGCAAAACAAAGAAACAATATATTTAAAAAACTTAGAAAGAGACTTAACAAATCAATTAGATTTCATTGATGATCAAATTTCTTATGAAACTGACTTTACAAATGCTGCAAGTTATCTTTTAAGCTCATTTAATGGAAAAAACTTTATAAAGATTGATACAAGCTTTTTTAGAAACTTAACATTATTACAATCACGTAAAACCTTTTTAATAAATGACCCAACGTATACAGATATGTTGTCATCAGGCAATATAGACATTATAAAAAACAAAAACATTAAAGATAAACTTATTCAATATTATCAAGAATTAGAGCGTATTGAAAAGATAATTCAAAACAATAATTCTTTATTAGTTGATCAACAATATGCATCTGTTTTTTTAAAAATAGGATATTATTTTGATGAAGAAACTATTGGTATTTTTAATTACAAGCAAAATAAATCTTCAAAATTGAACTTAAAATATGAAAATGAACTTGCTAAAATATCGAAAGAAATTTTAAACAAGAATGAAAATAAATTACAATTAATGAATATAATAAATCTACGTCATATGCTAAGTTTAGGTTCTTTAAGTTTAATGGAAACTTCCAAAAAAAACACTCAATTATTATTAGAAGAATTAAAAAATTTAAACAAAAAGAATTAGATTAATGACTTTTAATCAAAATTAACTCTTCTTGTGGCTTGGTTAAATATCTTGCTCCATCTTTAGTAACTACTGCCATTTCTTCTACAGAAATTGTTTTTTCGGTACCATCTTCACGTTTCCATGCATGAAAACCATCAAATGCAAAGGTCATTCCTTCTTTTAATTCTTTTTGGCTTGCAGGTCTTACATGCGATGCTTGTGAACCTCCTAAATTAGGGCCAACATCATGTGCAACATAACCAACAGGATGTCCTGTAGACCACATTACATATTCGCTTTTAGCTTTGTTCATTAAAACACGTTGTGCTTTATCTACATCAACTCCTTTTACACCAGGTTTCATAGCTGCAAGTGCTGCTCTACTTCCTGCTTTTCCACTATCCCAATAAAACTGAATATCCTTAGGAGCTTTAGTTTCACCTTCTTTTAAAACATATGCAAAACGTTGTATATCAGAAACCCATCTGTCATATAATTTAATTCCAAAGTCTATCTGAATGACATCTCCAGGCATAATTACTTTATCTGTTGCATGAGAATGTCCTCTATCTGGACCTGAATTAACATTTGGATTTTGATCAGGTGCCCAACCATCTTTAACACCATATTCAGCCATTTTTTGCTTTAAAAACTTAGCTATATCTGCATCTGTAGATGTACCAGGTATAATTTGTTGATAAGCTTCAATTTGAAACTGAGCAGTTAATTCTGCAGCTTTGGTTAAAATTTCTACTTCTTCTGGTAATTTAATTGATAACCAATTGTAAACAACTTCTGTTGATGAAACTAATTTATTAGCATCGCTTCCTAAAAAAGATTCTAATGTTTTTCTTTGTGTATATGATAAACCATCTGCAGTTGAGTTAGACTGAGATGAATTAATTGCAATTTTAGAAAAGTTCTGTTCTTTTATAAATGTAACAGCTTGTTCTATTGCAGATTTTCCTCTTTCAACAGGTACAACTTCATCATGTATGTTTAATTCGCCTAAAGCTGTTGATTCTCCTGATGGAGAAAATACCTTTGAATGAAAACCATTTTTATCATTATAAAATAAAAAAGCTGCTGTACCACCAGCATTTTCTCCTCCAACATGATCTGCTAAAGGATCGTTATTGTTTTCTCTACAAATAACCAACCAACAATCTACATTTGCTTCTTTTAAAGCATTTGGTAAAAGTGTATTTATTCTTTTCTCTCTTATTTCTGGCCAAGGATTTTCTCCCCAATATTCAACAGGATTTATTTTAGAAACTTCTTCTTTTTGTTGATTACAACTAATGAGTACAAATACAAAAAGAGAAAGAATAATTTTAATTTTCATGATTAGTATTTTTTAATATCATCAAATATAAGGAATAAAAAAAGCCACTACAAAGTGTAGTGGCTTTTCTATATTTAAACTAAAATGAACTAAAAATTACTATTTTTTCTTTTTAGCTTTTGCATCCATTTGTTTCTTTAAGTCTGCAAGACCTCCTATATCTCCTAAAGTAACTTTTTCTACTTCAGCAGCTTTTTTAACAGCAGCTTTAACGTTACGTTTTTCTTGCTCTTTAAAGATTGATGTATGAGAAACTACTACTCTTCTGTATTCTTTAGAAAATTCTAAAACTACGAAGTCTGCAGTATCTCCTTTACCTAACTTAGAACCATCTTCTTTTTCTAAGAATCTAGTTGGAGCAAATCCTTCTACTCCTCCTTCTAAAGTTACAGTAGCACCTTTATCATTTTTATCTTTAATAGTACCTTGATGTGTAGAACCAATTGCAAACGTATCTTCATGACCATCCCAAGGGTTATCTTGAGTTTGTTTATGACCTAAGTTTAACTTTCTGTTCTCTACATCTAATTCTAATACTTGTACTTCTAATTGCTGACCTACAGTTACAAAGTCTGATGGGTGCTTAATTTTCTTAGTCCAAGATAAATCAGAAATGTATACTAAACCATCAATACCTTCTTCTAATTCTACAAACACACCAAAGTTAGTGTAGTTTCTTACAGTACCAGTATGTGTAGAACCAACAGGATATTTAGTAGTAATATCTGTCCATGGATCTTGGTGTAATTGTTTCATACCAAGAGACATTTTTCTGTCTTCTCTATCTAAAGTTAAGATTTCAGCTTCAACTTTATCTCCAACTTTTACGAAATCTTGTGCAGAACGTAAGTGTGTAGAATAAGACATTTCAGAAACGTGAATTAATCCTTCTACTCCTTGCTCTACTTCTACAAAAGCACCATAATCTGCAATTACAACAACTTCTCCAGTAACTTTATCTCCAACTTTTAAGTTAGCATCTAAAGCTTCCCAAGGATGAGCAGATAATTGCTTTAATCCTAATTGAATTCTAGATTTGTTATCATCAAAGTCTAAAATTACAACGTTTAATTTTTGATCTAACTCAACAAACTCATTTGGATGATTAATTCTAGACCAAGATAAATCTGTAATATGTACTAAACCATCTACGCCACCTAAATCTACGAACACACCATAAGAAGTAATGTTTTTAACAACACCTTCTAATACTTGTCCTTTTTCTAATTGACCAATGATTTCTTTCTTTTGTTCTTCGATATCAGCTTCAATAAGTGCTTTATGAGAAACAACAACGTTTTTAAATTCGTGGTTGATTTTAACAACTTTAAATTCCATTGTTTTCTCTACATATTGATCGTAATCTCTAATTGGCTTAACATCAATTTGAGAACCAGGTAAGAATGCTTCGATTCCGAAAACATCTACAATCATACCACCTCTAGTTCTACACTTTACAAAACCATTAACAACTTCTCCTGTTTCATGAGCATTGTTAACACGTTCCCAAGCTTTGATTACTCTCGCTTTTTTATGAGATAATACTAATTGACCAGAAGAATCTTCTCTTTTATCAACTAATACTTCTACTTTATCACCTACAGCTAAGTTTTGGTTGTAACGAAATTCGTTTAAAGAAATAACTCCTTCAGATTTAGAGTTAATATCAATAATTGCATCTCTATCAGTAATTCTGATAACAGTACCTTCGATTAAATCACTTTCGTTTACGAAACCAATAGTACCTTTTAATGCTTCTTCGAATTCTTTTAATTTAGCTTCATCTACAGCTTCAATACCTTGTTCGTATTTGTGCCAGTTAAAGTTTTCTAAGAATTCTTGTGGATTTTGTTGTTCTACAGAAGTAGTTTCTATAGGTTGTGTTGTAGTTTCTTCTGCTACAACTTCTTTGTTTTCTTCAGACATATTCTGAAAATAATTTGTATCTTTTTGTTGATCAGATTTTTAACGATAAAAACGCAAAGAGCTAGTTATATAAATTGTTTTAAAAAATTCCTTTTTCAAATCTGTTCTCGTAAAAAGGAGTGCAAATTTACAAAAAATCCTTAATTATTAGCTAATTAGAATAAAATATTTTCTTTTTTATTGTGATTATATTTGTACTGAAAATCAAAATCTTATGAAAAATTATTTAAAAATACTATTCTTGGTTTCTTTACTGATTCAATTAGGATGTCAAAAAGAGCAAACTGCTGTTGTAAAACATCATAAATCTCATGAAGAAAGTAGACAAAATGTTCCTTTTTCTGATGCTGTACAAGTAGATAATTTATTTTTTTTAACGGGTCAAATAGGCAAAAACCACACAACAGGTAAATTAGCTGAAGGTGGTATAGAAGCTGAGACTGAACAGGCTATTCTAAATGTTAAAGATGTTTTAGAATATCATAAACTTACTTTAAATAACGTTGTAAAATGTACTGTAATCTTAGCTGATATTAATGATTTTTCTAAAATGAATGGAATTTATCGTTCTTTTTTTAAGGAAAATTTACCTGCAAGGACTACATTTGCAGTCAATTTAGTTGCAGGAGCTAAAATTGAAATTGAAGTTGTAGCCGCAAGAAAGTAAATGGATAAAGAAACAAAAGGTTTAATAGATAAAGGAGTAATGCTTCCTCTTATGGAAGAATTCTATACTATACAAGGGGAAGGATATCATACAGGAAAAGCTGCCTATTTTATTAGAGTGGGTGGTTGTGATGTAGGTTGCCATTGGTGCGATGTTAAAGAAAGTTGGAATGCTGATTTACACCCACCAACTATAGCCAATAAAATTGTTGAAAATGCAAAAAAGTACACTGACACTGTTGTGGTTACTGGTGGTGAGCCTTTAATGTGGTCTATGGATTATTTAACAAATCTTCTTCAAAAAAATAATTTAAAAACTCACATTGAAACTTCTGGTGCTTATTCTTTTTCTGGAAAATGGGATTGGTTTTGCCTTTCTCCTAAAAAAACAAAATTACCTTTAGAAGAAGTATACAAAGAAGCAGATGAGTTAAAAATGATAATTCACAATAAAAGTGATTTTGATTTTGCTGAACAACAAGCTGCAAAAGTTAACGAGAATTGTGAATTGTTTTTACAGCCAGAATGGAGTAAAAAAGAAAAAATGACTTCTTTAATTGTAGATTATGTAATGAAAAATCCTAAATGGAAAATATCACTACAAACACATAAATATCTTAATATTCCTTAAATTGTAAGCAAAATCTGTTTTTTTCGTCAAATTAAAAAACTAAAATGCGCTTATTTTACTTATTTCTAATATTCATATTCATTTCTTGTACTTCAAATAATGATGAAATAATATCTAACATAGAACAAGAAGAATCTTCTATTTGGATAGTAGATAAAAACGATATTAAAGGAGGAGGAAAAACTTATGATTTAAGTGTAAATCCTAAATTTGGTAATGTTTCAGACTTTGAAAAACTTTCTGATCATGAAAAAGTTGCTTTAATTAGTTTTAATAATGAAGTAAGAGTTTATCCTTATTTTTTTACTAATCATTTTGAGGTTATAAATGATGTTTTTAATAATAATAACATTGCTGTTTCATATTGTCCTTTAACAAAAAGCGGAATTTGTTATAATAGAGAAATTGATGGTAATATATATCAAATCCTAGCTTCTGGTTTTTTATATAAAGATAATATGGTTCCTGCTGATAAAAATCTAAAATTTTATTGGTCACAAATGTTAATGACTTATATTGGTAAAGAAAATACAGGAAAGAGTATTTCAAATTACAACCTAATTGAGACAAATTGGAAAACTGTAAAAGAATATTTCTACGATGCTAAAGTATATTATCATGTTAAAAGAACTGCTGGAGAAACAGATCCTCAATTAAGTACAACTCAAGATTCGCAATATATTTATGGAGTTATTGAAGAAAAAATTAACACTAGAGTAGAATTATTTTCTTATAACTTATTTAAAAATAAAACCAAATTAATCTCAAAGATTATAAATAATAAAGAAGTTATTATTATAGGAAGTGAAGAGAAATATTTTGTAACTAGCTATTATAAGAAAGATAATTTAGAATTTTATTTATTAGATGACAGTAATTTTCCTAATATTTTAAGCGATAATGAAGGTAATATTTGGAATATCTTTGGGTATGCAATTTCTGGAAATAGAAAAGGAGAACAATTAGAATCTCCTAAAGCTTATGTTGCTCAATTTTGGGCCTGGAAAGATTTTTATTCTAATTTAAAGTTCAACTAATTTTTTATCTATCAGATTACAAATAAGCTCAAATTGCTCATTAATTCCCATATCAGAATTATCAATTTCAATTGCATCATCTGCCTTAACTAAAGGTGAATCTTTTCTTGTAGAGTCTACTCTATCTCTTTCTTTTACATTGAAAAGAATATCATTATAATCTACATTATCTCCTCTTTCAATTAATTCTTTATATCTTCTTAATGCTCTTTTATCAGCAGAAGCTGTCATAAACAATTTTAGATCAGCATCAGGAAAAACAACAGTACCTATATCTCTTCCATCCATTACTACTCCCCCATCTTTACCCATCAATTGTTGTTCTGCCACTAATTTTTTTCTAACTTCAGAAATTGCTGCTATTTTACTAACTAATTGAGATACTTCTAATGTTCTTATTTCTTTTTCTACATTATCACCATTCAAATACATTTCTGCAAAACCTAAATCTTTATTAAATTTAAACTGTAAAGAAATATTAGGTAACTGAGGAACTAAATTTTCTTTTCTTAAAAAGTCTACACCAACATAATTATTTTTATTTGCAAAAAGAGTTACAGCTCTATACATAGCCCCAGTATCTACATAAATATAATTGTATTTTTTGGCTAGTAATTTGGCTATTGTACTTTTTCCTGTTGATGAAAAACCATCTATGGCAATTGTAATTTTTTTACTCATTATCTTCTATTATTCAAATCAATTTCTAAACTAAAAGTACTAGCATTTGTTGCTGAATGATATTTTGAAAAAGCATAATTAAATTTAAATCTATTCATTCTTAATCCAAAACCAAAAGAAATACCTCCAAAAGTTCTAACATTCTGTAATTTTAATTCAGCTGCTCTTCTAAAATGATATCCTAATCTTAAATTGATTAAGCTTTCAGGAAAAAATTCAGCTCCAACAATTAAATGCCTAAAAGTATTATCTAAAAAACTAATATCTTGTTCTGTTACATTACCTTCTAAATCTGTTGTTTGTTCAGATGGATTTGGAGTGGAAACATCCCATTGTTGAAGATTATCTAAAGTTAAATACCATTTTAAAGGAATGTATTCTAGTTGATAAGATGCACCAATAGCCAATTTAAACGGTAATTTTTCATTAGTTCCATTAAAAGATTGTAATTGAGTCCCAAAGTTTCTAGCAACAATTGTAAAAGTATAAGGTTTATAAGGACTATAATATAAAACTGCTAAATCAACAGCTACACCATTTGAAGAAAAAGTAGATATCGTAGAATTGATGAATTTTACATTAGCTCCAAAAAATAAATTTGTCCATGGTAAATTAATAGAGTAACCAATAGATAAAGCTAAATCATTAGCTCTAAAATTTCCAGTTTCATTTCCTTGTTCATCAGCTCCAATTAAAGACCCATAATCTAAATAAGTAATGTTACCATGAATAGTTCCAAATCGTCTAGAAATAAGTCTAGCATATGAAACAGATCCTAAATTTATACCAGCTAAAAAACTTGAATAATTAACAGATAATTTCCCATCAATTTCAGGGTTAATCGTTGAAGGATTCCAAATGGGTTGATTAATATCATCCATTAGAGTTAAAACTTCACCACCTAAAGCGATTTGTCTAGCAGAACTAGATAAGTTTAAAAACTGATAAATATTTTCACCTCCAATTTGACTTAACATTGAATTTGAAAATATTGAAAAATAAAAAATAAATAACAGTTTTTTCATTAATGCAAATAAACAAAGTATAATAACAATAACGAAACTAAATAATTATATTATTTCATACTATAAATTTTAAAACAAAAAAACCTCATATCTTAATAGATATGAGGTTTTGTAAAGAAAGGCAGCGACCTACTCTCCCACATAAATGCAGTACCATCGGCGCTATTGGGCTTAACTTCTCTGTTCGGTATGGGA